>Ga0310038_10000012_pt1 | contig 286989 bp, 261 predicted proteins | sample Sb_taG_6_FD_200461 | JGI IMG/M metagenome (GOLD analysis project Ga0310038, IMG submission 200461) | Peat soil microbial communities from Weissenstadt, Germany - Sb_50d_4_PS metaG (v2) (version 2) | ecosystem: Environmental > Terrestrial > Soil > Wetlands > Peat | place: Germany: Weissenstadt... | reverse complement strand
ATCAGCCTCCGACTACCTGGTTGGGCGCGTCTGCTACGTCGGAATCGAAACCTAGACGCGAAACCTAGGCCCGCCGATTCCCAGGGTACATCGCGCAATTTTACTGAGAACTGAGAACTGATTTCCTCTACTCCGCCCCCAGACTGTCGAACATCTTCCATAACTTATCCGCAGTCGCCCGGTAAATCACGTATCCGCTGCCAGCGTCCGTCGTCTCACGGAACAACAACTCTCCGCGACCGTCTCCATCCGCATCCACCGCGTCAATAAGTTCCAGACGCGGAGTCACGTCAAGGTGAAATTTGTCGGTCACGCCGGAATACAGTTTTCGCAAGTTGCCGTAAATATCGGTTCTCGCCGCGATTGCCACGTCGTACAGTTCCGGGGCTGCAGCCGCCCCTGTCGTGGGAGGTAAATGCGCTTCCGCGCACAAGATCATCACCACCTGGCCGTTCTTCCACACATCGAAGGCGCGAAACTGAGTGTTCTCAAACACAGGCTGCGCTGGCTTTGCCGCCGGTTTATGGGCCGTTGGACCAGCCTTCACACCAGCATTCTTCGCAGGCGGCTTGGCCGGAATCGCCCCTTTCTCTCGCGCCGTCACATAGGCCCGCACCTCATCCGCCGCCAGGGCAAGCATCTGTTGGCGTCGCTCATCTTCTTCGCCTTCTTTCCAGAAGAACTTGTACGACTGTGCATCAGGCCCGCCAGCATCGGAAATTGCCGGCACGAATTGCACCGGGGATTGAGTGGCCGCACCCGCCGTCGCTGGCGAACCACTCTTATTCACTTTCGGCGTGCTTTCTTCTTCCTGCCGCGCAGTGTCCGTCGGCTTACCTCGGCGAAGTGTCGGACGATAGTAGTTCCCCGAAGCCTGCCCCTGGGATGCCGAACCTTCAGTCGATGAACTTTGAGACGAAGACGTTTGAGATGCTGGACCTTGAGATGTTTGGCTCGGCGCTGCTTGTCCAGGTGACGCTTGTCCAGGCACGGCCTGCCCCTTAGCACCTTGATCCGCCGCGGGAGTCGATGCTGTCGTAGTCTTCTGCGCATCTTGGCCGGAAGCCCCAGCAGACGAACCGCTCGCCGGCTGCGACGTCCCAGGCTTCTCGGATGATCCCGCTCCTGGGGAACTGCCGGGTGTGGATGCAGAACCCGGGCCGGAAGGCGCCGGTGTTTTCGATTCGCTCCCCCTGGTCAGCCGCGGCGGGGCGTCAGTGCTATTATCCAATCCCACTGGCATGTCTTCCGCTTTGCGTGTCTTCTTCGTAGGCTCGGCTCCGTTTAGAACGTAAGATCCTGACCCCAGCCACGGACTCGTTGCGCCAGGCCTCTTGCTATGCAGCGCCCCGTTGACTGTAAACAGTCCCTGCGATTCGCCCGTTTGCTCGACCTCGTAAACCGTCCCGCCTTCCAGCGCCATAGGCACCGGGTCCGCCTTGTAGACGCTGGCGTCGTGAAACTTTCCATCGATCAGAATAGCGATCGGGATTAAGGTGGCCTTGCCACTGCTGAGCTGCAAGAGTCCTACCGCTCGCGGCCCTTTTTCATTTTTTTTCTTCTTAGTCTCAGCGGGCTTTTCCTGAGTAGCGTCTTCTGGCCGCTTGAGCTCCGGCCTCCCTTGTGCCTCGCTCTGTTGAAGCGCGAAGACAGACAGCGCTAGAATGACAATGACGATCGGGCCCAGTCTGCGGTATAAGAGTTTTCTGGAGATCGGACGTCCGGTCCTTCGTCCGGCCAATGCCGAAGTGCCCGACGCCGCTTTCCCTGACTTCCCAAGAAACGAGTTGCTCATGAACATCAATGATAAGGCTCCCGAGTTTAGCTTGCAGGACGAGAATGGAAAAGAGATCTCGCTGAAAAGCCTTCGCGGTAAAGTAGTGGTGCTTTACTTCTATCCTCGCGCCGACACTCCGGGATGCACCGTCGAGGCCTGTGAATTTCGCGATACCTACAAACAGATGCAGAAAACCGGCGCCGTGTTACTTGGCATATCCCCAGACACGCCCAAGGCGCAGAAGAAGTTTCAGGACAAATTCAAGTTACCCTTCTCCTTGCTGGCGGATGCCGATAAAAAAGTCGCAGACGCGTTTGGCGTGGTGCAAGAAAAGAACATGTACGGCAAGAAAGTCATGGGTATCGTCCGGACCACGTTCATCATTGGACCAGACGGCAAAATCCTGCACATCTTTTCCAAAGTCAAGCCGGAAGGCCATGCGGTAGAGGTGCTCGGCTACTTGAAAGAATCGGCGAAAGGCGCAGCCTAGGCGCGATTGGCATTTCGGAAGTCTAAATCGCCGTGGGAGCCGCAACCATCCACGATAAGCCCGAAAATATCACCAATGCGCGAAAGCTTGAATCCAAGCCTTGATCCTGTGGATCGTGCATTCTTCGCTCGCAGCCCACGGCGCGTAGCCCGCGAACTTCTCGGCAAGGTCCTGGTGCGCAACTCTCAAAACCTGCACCTGTCGGCTCGCATCGTCGAGGTCGAAGCGTATCTCGGAGAAAGCGACCCCGCTGCCCATGCTGCCGCCGGCAACACCTCCCGCACTTCCGTTCTGTTCGGTCCCCCTGGCTTCGCCTATGTTTATTTCATTTATGGGAATCACTATTGCCTCAACGTCTCCTGCGAACGCGAGGGAAAAGCTGGATCAGTCCTTTTCCGCGCCCTCGAACCGCTCGTTGGAATCGAAGCAATGGCACACGCGCGAGGCATTACCCTGCAAGGTCCCCGCGATCTTCGCAAACTAACCAGCGGCCCCGGCCGCCTGGCCGAAGCTTTCGGCATCACCCGTCCTCGCGATAACGGCTGCGATCTCACTTCCCCACGTTCCGGCTTGTGGATTGGAGAAGATGGCTTTCGCCCCCGCGGCATCCGGATCACTCCACGCATCGGCATCAGCAAAGCCACGGACCGGCCTCTACGCTACCTCCTGGCGGGAAACCCATTCGTGTCCGCCGGAAAAACCAACCGGGAACAAGAATAGAAGCCGTCGTCGTCTCATAAATGGGTTCGGGAAACGACGTTCCAGTGGTTACGGAAAAACTCGGGTTTTGGGTGGCGCAGCGCTTTAGCGCTGCGATAAGCCGTTTTTTTTCTGTCCGGGCTTTAGCCCGTGAGGAACCTCGACTTGCTGCTCCGGACATTTATGAGATGGCTAGATGGCTTCTAGTGCTTTCCGCGATGCGTGGGGATAGCCGCCCCTGTCCGCTCAGCAAGCGACCCTTTATCGTCTTTCCCACGGAATCTTTTGGTTGAACCGCCGCCGAAATTTGACAAATGGGTGTAGACTGTCACCCGGGTCAAATCAGCCGCAAGCCTCATGGATAGAGGCTTTTGACCCTAGCCGACCCCTACTTAGGAGCGATGCAAACGGATCGCAAATTTTTGCAGCATCCTCCCTCGAAATGAATCATCTGAAGTGCTTGAGAACGGCATGCGTCGATTTGCTGCATTTCGTGCCTTGGTCATCTCGCTGGTAGTTCTCGTAACCGCCTTTCCATCAATCTCGCGAGCTCTCGACGGCGAGGCGCTTCACTCTGAAACCACTGCGGCTCGTGCGAACATTGTGATCGGTTTTGTCGGTGGCTTCGTCGGGCATGAGAATTTGCATCACGGCCCGGTTCAGCTCGCCCAGCGGATCCGTCAATCCGCCCCTCCGGGCACTTTCATTCGGGTGTTTGAAAACCGGCGCCGCAAACAGGCTTATGAGGCAATTGTCCGCCTGCTCGATGTCGACCGTGACGGCGTCCTGTCCGCGGAAGAAAAGGCTCGGGCACGTATCGTCCTGTTCGGCCAGAGTTGGGGAGCCTCAGCAGCCGTCATGCTCGCCCGCGATTTGCGGCGGGATGGCGTCCCGGTCTTGCTCACCGTTCAAGTGGATAGCGTAGCCAAGTTGTGGCAGAACGATTCAGTTATTCCCGACAACGTCGCTGAGGCTGTAAATTTCTATCAGCCCCACGGCTTCGTCCATGGCCGGGCGGAAATCATGGCCGCCGACCCAGCCAGAACTGACATTCTGGGGAATTACCGCATCGATTACCACAAAGATCCCGTACAGTGCCCGCAAGCCTCCTGGTTCGACCGCGTCTTTACTCCCGACCACATGCAGAGCGAGTGCGATCCCCACCTCTGGTCGCAAGTGGAAAGCTTGGTGCGCCAACGGTTAGTGCTTCACGATACTTCGGCCACGACTTCCCCCGGACCCACCACTTCATTCGGCCCGCAGCCTTAGCGTCATGTAATACTCGCATCCCAACGTGCCTTCACAAATATTCCTTTATAGTCGGGAGCGAGGGCGCACGCGGGCTCGGATTCGTATCGGGACAGCCGACACCCTATAGACGCGCCTTCAGGCGCTGGACGCTGCTTCCGTTGAGCAGGCCGTGTGCGGAACATCTTATCCTGCAGATTAGACAAGCACGATATTGTCGATTAACCGCGTCGCTCCAACAAACGCCGCCACTGCCACCAGCGCTCCGCTCCCAGCGTGTTCGACGGGATCCAAGTTGTCGGGATCAACGATCTCCAGGTAATCGAGGCGGACCGAGCTCTCCCGCGCAATTTCTTCGCGACCTGCGGCCTTTAGTGCTGCTGTCTCTCTCTCGCCCGCCTCCCAGGCTTTTTTCACACTCAGCAGCAAGCGATGCAACACCAGCGCCTGTGTTCTTTGTTGCGAATCGAGATAGACATTGCGTGAACTCATCGCTAGCCCGTCTGCCTCGCGCACAATCGGGCAGGCAACGATTTCCACGGGAAAGTTCATATCCCGTACCATGCGGCGGATGATCGCAACCTGTGCCGCATCCTTCTGCCCGAAAAATGCCTCATCCGGCTCAACGATGTTGAACAACTTAGCTACCACCGTGGTGACCCCGCGAAAATGCCCGGGCCTCGAACGCCCGTCCAGCTTGTCACTCAGCCCTTCCACCGTAACCCAGGTCAAGGCGCCGGCGGGATACATTTCCTCCACCGACGGCACGAAAACCAACTCCACGCCTTCCTGCTCCAGAAGCTCCCGGTCACGCTCGAAATTTCGCGGATACTTCTTCAGGTCTTCATTCGGACCAAACTGCTTTGGATTCACAAAAATAGACGTTGCGACTATCTCGCACGATGCCCTCGCGGCTCGGACCAGCGACAAGTGCCCTTCATGTAGCGCGCCCATAGTCGGAACAAATCCCAGCCGTTTGCCGCCAACTCGAGCGGCGCGGCATGAGACCCGCATTTCTTCAACGGTTTTTAGGATTTTCATTATGTCGGATCGCCCGTCCGGGTTGTTGCTCTCAGCTTGTGGGGATCCAGCGAATGGCAACCTGCGCATTCTCAAGCTCACCTTCGACGATTCCGCGATTGCGTCGAAGCGCGATCTTGTCCGGCTCAGGAGTAGCCGGTTTTTCATCCACAAGAACCGCGACTGCCCGCCCGTAAGGCCACGCCGATGCCGGCAACTGCGCCAGGGCATTCAAGATCTCTTCTGGTTTCAGGATCTGTTCTTCATTCGCGGCGATACCGGTGAGCAATCCCACGCGATCCGCGCGGATTACCAAATACGGATTGCTCCAGTGCCTGGACTCTTGCAGTGACGGATACTTCGAGGCATCGGCTGGGGCGATCGACTGCAGCAAAGAAGTCGCGTCCGGTGCAGGCGGTGCGCTCTGCCGCGAGCATGCGGCGAGGGAAAAGCTCATCACCAATACAAATCCAACGACAACTCTTATGCAGGTCTGCGAGCAATTCGCAGCCCCGGACAGACTCACCGCACCACCACTGGCACGTCCGTCTTCACCGCCCAAACCAGAGCAACCACCCATCCGATCATGGTCCAGCCCAGGAAGAAGTTCAGCAGCACGATGCCGGTAATATCCCGCTTGCTGCGGGCAAGAGCAATGATCGAAGGCAGAAAATACATCACAAAGCCGAAGCCGAAAATAGGGAAGAAAAACGCGGGCAAGAGGCTCGTCATACTACCTCCTCGATACGTATAGATTAGCACCGCCGCGGGTTGCGATTGAAGTCCCACTCCGAGCCTTATCCGTCGGATCCGTGCAGATCCGCGGCTAAGTATTTCTCACCGCTGCATCGCCCGTTTCCGTGCCAGCACCGTATCCAACCCTGCCCTCGTCTCCTTCGGCAAGTGATACGACTCCTCATCCGACGGATACTGCAGAGACTTCACATCGGCGCGAAACGCCTGCACGCCCTGGCTGATCAGTGTGGCTGCATCCCCGTAGCGGCGGACAAACTTTGCCGGCGGGGCAAACGTCAGATTGAAAAGATCGTGGAACACCAGTACCTGGCCGTCGCACTCCGGACCAGCTCCAATCCCGATCGTCGGTGTGCTTACTTCCGCGGTTATCATCGCCGCCACTTCGCGCGGAATTCCCTCCAGCACAATGCAAGCCACACCTGCACGATCCAGCGCTATGGCATCGCGCATGAGTTGCTCAATCTCGCTGAGATTTTTCCCCTGCACTTTATAACCGCCCATCACATTGACCGACTGCGGCGTCAGTCCGATGTGTCCGGCTACAGGAATCTCGGCATCGATGATGCGGCGAATCACGTCAGCGCGCTTTTCGCCGCCCTCAATCTTTACCACCTCTGCGCCACCTTCTTTCACGAAGCGGGTGGCGTTGATGAGGGCGCTTTCGGGGTCAACGTGATAAGACCCATAAGGCATGTCGGCCAGCAGGAGAGCCCGTTTCACACCGCGTCGCACGGACTTCACGTGGTGCAGCATCTCATCCACGGTGACGGATAGCGTGTTCTCATAGCCAAGGATGGTTTGCGCTAGCGAATCCCCCACCAAAATCATCTCGATGTCGGCCTCGTCTACAAGTCGCGCGGTCGCGTAATCGTAGGCGGTCAGGCAGGTGATGGGTTCGTGACGGAGTTTGAGTTCCCTTAGGGAAGCAGTGGTGACCTTCAGGCGGGATTTCTCAAAACGCTCGTCGTGGAGACGCCCGCCAATCGGGGTAATGCTCATGATGTCCTCCAGTGCCCCTCCGGCTCGGCCGGATAGAGCCTGTTCAGCATCTTCGTGGATGCTCGAACAATCTTACGCTTGACAAGCGACAACGGCCAGCCGGTATTTACGTACCAGCTGCGATATCGCAGGTACATTAAATTCAATAACTTACGAATCTTCAGTTTTAATAGATTGACATTCCAAAGCTCGAAGGAGCAGTTCAATGAAAACCGAAGAAACTAAGCAGGAATCACCAAACCACCTTCCGCCCCATCACATTTCGGAAACGCTCAAGAACGAGATGGACAAAGCAAACAATCAACCGCCCGACCCAAACAGTCTTCTAGATCGCTTGCCGAGAAAATGACACCGACACGTCATGCCGATAGTCACGGGGCACTTTTCACGCACCCACTGCTTCCTGACCGCCCAACGGCAGAAAGTATTGCGTCCCCTTAATCGGCTCTGTGACCTTGCGCAGCAGTTCCTGCAGGTCCTCGTTGCGGTCGACGAAATCAATATCTGAGGTGTTCACGATCAGCAAATCCGACGAGGTGTAGTGGAAGAAGAAATGTTCGTAGGCCTTCACCACTTCTTCCAGATATTCGTCGCTGACAGCGCGCTCGCCGGGCGCATTCTTTTTTTTCAGCCGCTTCTTCAACACCTCGGGCGTGGCTTGTAGGTAGATGACCAAGTCCGGCGTGGGCAATTGCTCGCGAAAGTGATTGTAGTATCGGTTGTAAGTATCGAGTTCCTGGTCTGTAAGGTTAAGGCAGGCGAACAATTTGTCTTTTTCGATAATGTAGTCGGCAACCACTGTCTTTTGCGAACGCGGTCCCAAATCGAGGGCATGCAACTGCTCGAAGCGCCGCACCAGAAAGGTGAACTGCGCCTGAAACGCAGCGCCCAGTTCGCCCTCGTAAAAAGCGCCCAGGAAAGGATTGGATTCGGGTTCCATCACTCGCTGCGCGTTCAGCCGCTCCGCAAGCATGCCAGCCAGGGTGCTTTTGCCGACTCGTATCGGACCTTCCACAGCGATGTAGCGGGGAAGCTCAAAGAGATTAGCCATGTCGTCGCAATATTTCGGAAGGGGCAGGATATCTCGGATAGCGCCCAGTGGCAATTGAGGGAAGAGTTAACAGCAAGAATTGGGCGATCGGTAATCGGACTGTAGAAACTCCTGCAACTATCGAGATTTCAAATTAGTCAATTACGAAATTACTCAAATACTCAATGCGGTTACAATCCCTTCATGCTCGGCCTTGCTCTCACAGCTGTCTCGGGCGCCGCGGCGGTTGCCGCCGGCTATCAGTCCATGGCGCCAGGCGGGCAGTGGTACGGGAAAACATTCGTCGGAGCAGCGTCCGGAACGCGCCAGATTGCGCTTACCTACGACGATGGTCCCAATGATCCGCACACACTGCGACTACTCGACGTCCTGGCGAGACACAACATTAACGCAACTTTTTTCGTGATCGGAAGCTACGTGCTGCAGCGTCCGGAAATTGTCCGCGAAATAGTCCACGCCGGCCATGTCGTCGGCAACCATACCTTCACGCATCCGCTACTTACTTTGAAAAGCCAAGCTGAAATCCGTAAGCAAATCTCCGACTGTCGTGCCGCGTTGGAAGATGCTGTCGGTAGACATTCAAATCTTTTCCGTCCTCCCTTTGGCGGCCGCCGCCCCGCCGTACTGCGCCTGGCAGGCGAACTGGCCTTGAAAACAGTCATGTGGAGCGTTACCGCCTACGACTGGAACGCTCCGCCCGCCGCAGTAATTGAGAGAAAGGTCGCTCAACAGGTTCGTGGCGGCGACGTGATCCTGCTGCACGATGGAGGACACAAGAAAATGGGAGAAGACCGTTGCCAAACCGTGATCGCCACGGATCACCTGCTCACCCGCTATAAAACCGAAGGCTATGAATTCGTAACCGTTCCGCAGATGATGGAAAGCTCAGCCGCCAGCCTTCTGCCATCATCTGTCAGATAAGGTTTTCAAGTCTACGATTTTCTCCGGTCGGAGCCTGCCCGAGCGGAGCCGAAGGGTGCCTCTGTGCTGAAGTTTATTTATCCCCCAACCTCTCGAATGCCTGCTTCGCCGCGGCGATTGTCTGTTGTATATCTTCAGGCGTGTGGGTGGCTCCCAGAAATGCGGCTTCATACTGTGACGGCGGCAAATAGATTCCCTTGTCGAGCATGGCACGGAAAAATTTGCCAAAAGCTTCGGTGTCCGACTTCGACGCAGAATCCCAATCCGTCACGGGTCCCGGCGTAAAGAACCATGTAAACATCGAGCCCACACGGTTGTAGCACAGCGGTACACCCGCATCTTTCGCGGTCGAGGCAACACCTTCAACCAGTTCTGCACTCATCTTTTCGAGCCGGGGATAAATCTCCTCTTTGTGATCACGCAGATGCTTCAACATCGCGCATCCCGCCGCCATTGCCAGCGGATTGCCCGAGAGCGTCCCCGCCTGATACATCGGACCGAGAGGCGCCACCAGATTCATAATCTCGTTCGACCCGCCGTAGGCGCCCACCGGCAACCCTCCGCCAATGATCTTCCCCATGGTTGTTAGATCAGGACGAATGTTGTAAAGTTCCTGCGCCCCTCCGTAAGCCACGCGAAATCCCGTCATTACCTCGTCAAAAATCAGCACTGACTTTTCGCGTTCTGTAATCAGCCGCAAGCCCACCAGATAATCGTCCGCCGCGGGAACACATCCCATGTTGCCCACGATCGGCTCGACAATCACGCACGCAATCTGATGCTTGAATTTCTGGAAGGCGTACTCCACGGCCTTGATGTCGTTGAACGGCAGTGCCAGTGTGAATTGAATGAACTCCTCGGGCACGCCCGCCGACCCCGCTATGCCCAGCGTCGCCACTCCTGAACCGGCCTTCACGAGCAGAGAGTCGGAGTGCCCGTGGTAACAACCTTCGAATTTCACAATATATTTACGCTTGGTATAAGCCCGAGCCAGTCGGATCGCCGACATTGTAGCTTCGGTTCCGGAACTCACAAGCCGGACCTTCTGCATCGGCGCAAATGCGGCCAGCACCAGTTCCGCCAAATCCGCCTCGACTGGCGTCGACGCGCCAAAGCTGGTACCGTTGACGGCGGCTCCCAAGATCGCGTCAAGCACGTCGGGCGCAGCATGGCCGAGAATCAGGGGTCCCCAGGAGCCGACGTAGTCGATGTATTCATTCTCATCGGCATCCCAGATGTGCGAGCCCTTCCCGCGCACAATAAACGGAGGGTCGCCGCCGACGGAACCAAAGGCGCGCACCGGCGAGTTCACTCCGCCGGGAATCATGCTCTCGGCACGCTGCTGCAATCGCCGCGACTGCTCGACTTTTCGGGACAGTGTGGACGGCATCGTTTTGCTCCGTAGTCAGCGGTGTTTGATAGCGAGTCAAACGCGACAACCGATTACTATAGCAGCGCAGTGACCAACAAATTAACCAGATATTCATTGTTCTGCCATCTTTGCGCAACATCGCCAAGGTAACTTGCACTCATACAGATCCCTTCTAACCGGGAGGGTTTTAAGGACGGCTTCGGGGGCTCCGGGCTGTCCTTTTTCTTTTTGTTTCTCTTTATTTTTGTTTGTCGAGGTACCTCCCATCACTTCAAATAGGCTCGCACCAGGCCGATCAAATCCTCGCCCAACTCCTCGGGGGATTCCATTTCGTGGTCCGGATTCATCATGTGAAGGCGGATGTGATCTTCCAGAATCTCCGCCATCAACCCGTTCACGCCGCCTCGGATGGCAGCCAGCAGCATCAGAATATCTGCGCATTCATCTCCAGCCGTAAGCGCACGCTCAACCGCTGCAAACTGTCCGCGTATCCGCTTAATGCGAAAAAGAAGCTTCTGTTTTTCTTTTGAAATCACGGGAATCTTATCCTGCATTTTTTCGTCTTCCTCGTAGTTTCTCTTGCGCTTACCCTAGGGGGGTATGCTATAAGATCTTTAGCGGGAAATCCAGAGCTTCCGCGAGAACCGGAACCGAACCAGGACGTATGAACACAAAGTTTGAACTCGAGCCTCCGGGTAATGCCGGCGGCATTCCGGTGTAGAACCAGCGGTCAGGTGTCACGATACGCTTCATCCTGCCTATCGCCTCACCTCTGTTTCTTCTGGCCGAACAACTGAAGACAGCGGGATCGAGGCTCGTGCCGCAGGGCACGCTTCTTCCTTAGCGCAAAATCGAAGTACTCGGGCGCAGACACCGGCCGCGCATCCACCTGCGTCTGCGCTCTACGGCAACGCGATTCATTCGAGAGCTTGTGGCCAATGTTTACGAACTCTTTACGGCTTTCGTCGAAGCAGGACATCAAAGGAGATGGTTGACAACTTATAGAAAGGAGGGCGGCAACAATGGCTTGCATGACTTTGCTCACACAACCAATGGCGATGGCGACGACACAGCTCGCGCGCGTGATTCGTTACGAAGTTTCCGCTCCGTGGCAGGAACAACCCACGGAACCGCAACCTCTGCGCATGAACTGGGTCGTGGTCACCGGCAGAAGCGGCAACCGTGAACTCCGCATGCAGTGGTTGGCAGTTGAGGACCGCTGAGAGCACTCAGGTATGTAACATTCCTTTAACGAGCGGTGCGTAGGCTCGATGGCCTGGGCGAACTGTTCACTCGACATTTGGATGCTTCGCCAGCCGTCGAAGCCATGGGCTTTCGATATACTTAACTATAGTTAACTCACCACGGGGAAGCCGGAAGCAATGAACTGGAAAGCCCAATTCGTCAGTCGCGGCGCATGCTGCCTGCTGCTTGTGTTCTGGGTTGTCGCCGTTCTTGGTTCGGCCCTCCCCGCGCGGGCGCAACAGCCAGACGCGCCCTCCTCGGCTAAGTCGGATTCCGTCCCCCAGGCCGCGCCCGACCCGCTCGATCCGCCGCCGGCTGACGACGTCGAAGCAATGTTTCCCCATTTCAAGAACACACGCTTCTGGCTCTCCGGGCAGGCGAACTTCATTTTCCAGACTCATCCTCCGTTCCATGCCGCTTATAGCGGCACGAACAGTTTGAGTCCCAACTATGAGAAAGCCACTTCCCGCGTCGTAACGCTCTACACCGGAGTGCGCCTTAATAGTTCGACCGAGCTTCTGATCGATATCGAAGAGGCCGGCGGAGCTGCTCTCAGCACCGGTTTAGGTCTTGCCGGCAATACGGATCTCGATATCGTCCGCAATCCTCTGTTGAGCAAAGCGCCTTACCTCGGGCGCGCCATGATTCACAAAGTGTTTGCCCTGAGCAAGGATAAAGTAGAAAACCAGCGCAGCTATCTCTCGCTGTTCGATGAACTACCGCGCCGCCGCCTTGAACTCCGCTTCGGCAAGTTCGCCATGCCCGATTTCTTCGACATAAACTCCGTCGGCTCCGATACTCACTTACAGTTCATTAATTGGACCACCGACAACAACGGTGCTTGGGATTACGCGGCCGACACTCGCGGCTACACCGTCGGCGTCACCGCAGACTACGAAGATCGCAACTGGGGATTCCGGGTCGCCGAAGCTCTAATGCCGAAGGTCGCAAACGGAATCGATCTGGTGTGGCGCCCCTGGCAAGCGCACGCAGAGAATTTCGAATACGAATTACGTCACGGAGTAATTCCGAAAAAAGGCGGAGTAATCCGCCTTTTGGCCTATACCAATTACGCCAACATGGGCATCTATCGAGATGCCATCGCCAACTTCGAGTCGGGCATTACGCCCATTCCCGAAATCACCGGCCATCCCTGGCACATCACGCGCAAATATGGCTTCGGCATCAATCTCGAGCAGAATCTCACTCGCTACCTGACCGCATTTGCTCGCTTCGGCTGGGATAACGGCAAGACCGAATCCTTCGCTTATACCGAAGTGGATCAAACTTTCGTTGAAGGACTGGGAGCGAGCGGCGCCTGGTGGCACCGTAAACAGGATCGCGCAGGTATCGCCTTCATTTCCAACGCAATTTCCAAGTATCATCAAACCTATCTTGGAGATGGCGGCCTCGGTTTCCTGCTGGGCGACGGCAGACTCAACTACGGCCGTGAGAATATCGTTGAGTCCTACTACACCGTACACGTTTGGCGCGGCATTTATGTGGCACCGGGCCTGCAACATATTAATGACCCCGGTTACAACCGCGACCGCGGCCCCGTGCTCGTACCGTCATTCCGAGCTCACGTCGAGTTCTGACAACCCGCCGACTTAGCTTGTGGAGATTATTCTTTGTCGCCGCAGCGTGCCGCGCTCGTGTCGGCGCTCTCAGGATTAGTGCGCTTTGAGTGGTGGGCTTTGGGGTGGCGCAGCGCTTCCAGCGCTGCGACAAATATTCTGCTATAAATGCGGGCTTCAGCCCCTGAGGTGGGGTAATACCCTTACTTCTCCACCTTCACTCCTTTCCAAAATGCTACATATCCCTTGATCTGCTTCGCCGCCGCCTTCGGCTCTGGATAAAACCACGCAGCGCCGGCGTTGAGTTTTCCATTGACATCAAGATCGTAATAACTCGCCGTACCCTTCCACGGACATACCGAGTGTGCGTCGCTCGGCTTGAAATATTCCTTGTGGATCGCCTCCGGGGGAAAATACTGATTGCCTTCGACCTCTACCGTCGTATTGCTTTCGGCCAGCACTGCGCCTTCCCACGTTGCTTTTGCCATAGTGCCCATATAGATTCCTACCAGGAGCGGCAGCTTCAAAACCTTGGAAGGACAACATGCCAGAGGCGATGACGAAAGTACATTTCAACGGACACTCGATGGTCGGGGCCCTCGAGCGAGTGCTGGTTTGTTCGCCCCGTGCAGCGGGATGGAATCGCCGCGAGCAGGCCGCATCGTGGCGCGAGCTCGGCTTCCGCCATGCTCCAGATTTCGAAAAGGCGCAGACTCAACACGATGCCCTCTGCCGTCAACTCGCGGCTGCGGGCGCGGAAGTCATCGAACTCGCCCCATCGAATGAACTCTCGCTTGACGCCGTCTACGCTCACGATGCCTCGCTGCCCACCAATTTTGGCCTCATCGTAATGCGTCCCGGCAAACCCAATCGCGTCTCCGAAGGCGAGCACCAGCGTGCATTTTGCTTGCGTTTTTCAATTCCTCTGCTGGCCAAAATACTTGCTCCCGGCACCACCGAAGCTGGCGACATGGTATGGCTCGATTCGAAAACACTGCTCATCGGCCACGGCTATCGCACCAACCGCGCCGGCATCTACCAAATGCGTGATCTACTCGCACCCAAAGGCGTCGAGGTTCTCTCCGCGCCATTGCCCCATGGTCAAGGCCCATCCGCATGTCTGCACTTAATGTCTCTGATCAGCCTGCTAAACGATCGCACGGCTCTCGTCGATCTGTCCTGGATTGCGGTCGAAACCGCAGAACTTCTCAACTCTCGCGGATTTCACTTCATCGAAATCGATCCCTCCGAGCGCGACACACTAGCCTGCAACGTCCTCGCACTCGGCAACAACCGCCTGCTCGCAATCGAAGAAAATCGCAACACGAACGCCCGCCTTCGTCAGGCCGGATTCGACGTCCGCACCTTCCCCGGCGGCGAAATCTGCATCAACGGATCAGGCGGCCCAACGTGTTTAACGCGCCCTCTGCTGCGTGGGCAACTATAAGGACGATTTGACTGGGAAGGACCGTGTGGAGACGGGCGCCTTCACCCGCCCGGCGGAGCGAACCTTGCCGGCTTCCTCTCAACCCACTCCTGCTAAAATAAATCTGCATGCTTCTTCCCTTCGTCCGCGAACTCTTCGTGGACGTAGAAAAGCTTCCCGCTTTCGCGCGTGTAGCCTCCCACCTTAAGGAGGGCACGGGGCGTATTCGTGTCTCCGGCCTCGCACCCGCCGCGAAAGCCTTGCTGCTCGTGCTGTTTCAACGCGCCGCCGGTCGCCCTCTGATCTTCGTCGTGAACGATAATCGTGCCGTCGAGGAGTTCGTTCCCGTCCTCCGCGGATTCTGCGAACTCACATCGGCTTGCGATCCCGAGTCGGTGATTCCGCTTCCAGCCCGCGACGTTCTTCCATTCCAGAATCTCTCGCCGCACCCTGAACTCCAGGAAGAACGTGCTACCGCCCTCTGGAAAATTGCAACCGGCACAGCATCCATCGTTGTCTCGCCCGTTGCGGCCACAGCCATCCGCCTCCGTTCCGCCGAATACTACGGCGATCTCGCTCGCACCATCCGCCGCGGCGAATCCTTCGACCTCGAGGCACTGCTCACGCATCTCAACTCGGTCGGATACACATCCACCGATGTCGTCGAAATGCCCGGCGAATACGCGGTGCGCGGCGGTATCCTCGATGTCTACTCGCCAGAAGCCGACCGACCCCTGCGCATCGAGTTCTTCGGTGACGAAGCCGACTCCATTCGCAAGTTCGATCCCGCCTCACAACGCTCTTCCGCGCCGGTAGACGAGGCTTTGCTGCTTCCGCTCACCGAAACCCCCGTCAGCGAAGATCTCCTCGGCGCAATTCACGCCCGCCTCAGCGGCAAGCGCATAGTTGGTAATGAAGAAATCGTCGAGGCTGCCGTTCGTTCCGCAGGAGTGAATATCTTTCCCGGCTGGGAGTTTTACTCCCCGGTCGCCGGGGCCGACCACACCATCTTCGATCTCATCCCGCGTGCTGCGATTCTTCTCGACGAACCCGATCAGCTCAGCCAGGAATTCGACCGCTTCTGGACCCGCGTTCAGGAGGTCCATGAGCGCAGCGGCGTCGGAAACCTCGTTCGCCCCGAGGATCTCTACGTGCCTCCGGACGATTGGTGGACGAAAACAGCAGCGCTTCCCGGCGCCGACATCGAACACCTGGGCATTACGCGTACGGTGAACGAGAGCGAAGACGCGGCAATCACTTTCCTCACCCAACCCTCACCCCGTTTCCATGGCGCAGTTCCCGCGATGCTCGAAGAAGTGCAGAAGCTCAACCGCGACGGTAAACGCGTCCTCTTCGCTGTCCCCAACATCGGCGAGGTCGAGCGTCTGGCCGACGTCTTCACCGAATACAGCGTTTCCTTCCGTCTCGGAAGCCGGACTCGCGGCGGCGAAAGCTACGCCGACGAAACCAGTTATTTCGCCGGCGAAGTACTCACCACCACGCTCGCCACGGCCTACATCCCCGATGGTGTGCTGCTGCCCGACGCGAATCTCGCCGTCTTCGGATCCCGCGACCTCTTCGACGAATCCGAATCCGTCGCATCGCGTCCGCAGCGATCGAAATCCAAGGTCTCAGCGTTTCTCTCCGACTTCCGCGATTTGCAAGTCGGGGATTACGTCGTTCACGTCGAGCACGGCATCGGCCAGTATCAGGGACTGAAAGAGATCAACCACGGAGATGGCCCGGCTGAATTCATGCTGCTCGAATTTGCCGAGGCCGCCCGGCTTTACGTTCCACTGACGCGTCTCGATTTAGTGCAGAAGTACCGCTCGTCAGAAGGCGCCAAGCCCGTCCTCAGTCATCTTGGCACGCAGTCGTGGTCGAAGACAAAAGCTCGCGTCCGCAAAGCCATGAAAGACATGGCCGACGAGCTCCTCAAGCTCTACGCCGAGCGCAAAACCGCCGTTGGACACGCTTTCCCTCCCGGCAACGAATGGTTCCGCGAATTTGAAGACGCCTTCGAATTCAACGAAACCGAAGACCAGGCCCAGGCTATCAAGGATGTCATGCGCGACATGGAATCCTCCCAGCCCATGGACCGCCTGCTCTGCGGCGACGTCGGTTACGGCAAAACCGAAGTCGCCATGCGCGCCGCGTTCAAGGCGATCAGCGACAACAAGCAGGTAGCAGTCCTCGCGCCCACGACCGTCCTCGCCTTCCAGCATTTTGAAACTTTCAAACAGCGTTTCGCGCCGTTTCCCGTCACCATCGAAATGATCAGCCGCTTTCGCACTCCAAAGCAGCAGAAGGAAATCCTTCAAAAAACCGAAGCTGGCAAAATCGATGTCCTCATCGGCACCCACCGGATCCTTTCCAAGGACATTAAGTTCTCCGATCTAGGCCTGCTCGTCGTAGACGAAGAGCAGCGTTTCGGCGTCCGCCACAAAGAACGCATCAAGCAAATGCGCAAGCAAGTGGATGTGCTCACCATGTCGGCTACGCCGATTCCGCGCACTCTTCACATGTCCCTCGTCGGCCTGCGCGATATGAGCGTGATCGAAACCCCGCCGAAAGATCGCATGGCGATTCAAACCGTCGTTGCCAGTTGGGACGAAAAATTAATCCAGTCTGCCATCGAGCAGGAACTCGAGCGCGGCGGCCAGGTCTATTTTGTCCACAACCGCGTCGATACCATCTGGGAGATCGCCGCGAAAATTCAGGCCCTGGTTCCCGCGGCCCGCATCATCGTCGGCCACGGACAAATGTCGGAAGGCGAACTCGAGAAAGTGATGCTGAAATTCATGCACCACGAAGCCGACATCCTGGTTTCGACCACGATCATCGAAAACGGTCTCGACATTCCGCTCTGCAACACGATTCTCATCAACCGCTCCGACCGCCTCGGCCTCTCCGAGCTCTACCAGCTCCGCGGCCGCGTCGGACGATCCAGCCGCCGCGCCTACGCCTACCTCATGCTCCCCCCGGAAATCGAACTCACGCCCATCGCGCGCCGCCGCCTCGCCGCACTCAAAGAATTTTCCGACCTCGGCGCGGGATTCAAAATCGCCGCCCTCGATCTCGAACTTCGCGGCGCCGGCAACATGCTCGGTGGCGAGCAAAGCGGCCACATTGAGGCCATCGGCTTCGAGCTTTACACCCAAATGCTCGAGCGAGCTGTCCGAGAGATGAAAGGCGAAGCCGCCCCCGACGAAGCCGAAACCCAGCTCAATCTCGGCCTCAACATCCGTATCCCCGCGGACTACGTTCCCGAAGAAAATCAGCGCCTGCAGATGTACAAACGTGTTGCGCGCGTCGAGACGGAATCGCAACTCACCGACGTGGCTGCCGAAATGCAAGACCGCTACGGCCCGCCTCCGCACGCAGTGCGGAATTTATTCGACTACGCTTCCCTCAAACTTTTGTGCATGAAAGTCGGCGTAAACGCCATCGAACGAAAACGCGATTCCGTCACCCTGAAATTCCAGCAAAATGCCGCCGTGGACCCCGAACAATTAGCCCGCTTCGTCTCCGCCCAGCGTGGCGCGCAGTTCACTCCAGACGGCATGTTGAAGTTTGTATTGAAGGCCACGGCCGCAGAAGAAGTCCTGCGCGCCCTGCGCACAATCCTCGAGCAACTGGCCAGCGCAGAAACCGCCTCGGAAGTCCGATCCGCAAGTGGACAGGTCTGAGTTTTGAAAGGGCGCGGCTTTAGTCGCGCCGCAAGTGATTAGGAGAATAGAAAGAGCGGCGCTTCAGCGCCGCGTGAACACCGAAGTTGACTTGGGCTTTAGCCCAAGATCTGCCGGAAAGCAGACAATCCTACGATTTGGCCACACGTAGACGGACCCAGTTCTCCTAAAGTGACAACGAGTGCCACTACGGCGTCCCGCAACGTGTAGAGTGCGGCGTTACTGGCTAATCAGAAGCCAACCTAGAATACCTACAAACAACGACGCGTTGTCCAATCCAAGCGCAGCAATCGACATAGGGCAAAGGCAAAGAAGAGGGGCCGTACTTGGGTGTCCGCCCATGTAATGCGCTGTCGAATAAAAACCCAATAGCAACCACGGCAGGACAAATCCGACAACGGCAAAGTTGCGTACGATCTTCAAGGCCCTGCGCAAATCTCACCACTCCTCGCGGATCGCTCTCATGGTGTGCCCCGACCCACGCGCTCGCCATCCCCAAACTCCACCATATACAATAATCCGGCAACCGAAGCTGCATTGCCAACGACTAACGACGAACGACCAACAACCGCGCCATCAAAGACCGCCTCCTATGCCCATGAAAGTCCGCAAAGCCGTATTTCCCGCTGCCGGCCTGGGCACCCGTTTCCTGCCCGCAACCAAAGCTCAACCCAAAGAAATGCTCCCACTCGTGGACAAGCCCATCATCCAATACGGCGTCGAAGAAGCCATGGCCTCGGGATGCGACCAGATCCTCATCATCACCGGCCGTGGCAAGCAGGCCATCGAAGACCATTTCGACGTCAGCTACGAACTGGAAACGATGCTCGAGCAGCGCGGCAAAACCGACCTGCTCCAGATCGTCCGCTCCATCTCCGACATGATTCACGTCGCATACGTCCGTCAAAAAGAAGCCCTCGGCCTCGGGCACGCCGTGCTGATGGCCCGCGAACTCGTTGGCGACGAACCCTTCGCCGTGCTCCTTGCCGATGACGTAATCGACGCCAAGGTCCCGTGCCTCAAACAAATGGTCGAGGTCTTCGATCAGACCCAGTGCTCCGTCCTGGCTACCCAGATCATTGAGGGCAAAATGATTTCGTCCTACGGCGTCCTCGACGTAAAGCCCGTCGACAGCCGCTTCGGCTCGCGGCTGTACGAAATCAAGAACATGGTGGAGAAGCCCAAGCCCGAGGATGCGCCCTCCAACCTTGCCATCATCGGTCGCTACATTCTCACTCCGGCAATCTTCGAGTGCCTCGCCAACACCCCTTCTGGTTCCGGTGGAGAGCTGCAACTCACCGACGGCATGCGCATGCTCCTGCAGAAAGAAAAAATGTACGCCTACGTCTACGAAGGCCGACGCCACGACACCGGCGACAAATTAGGGTTCCTCAAAGCCACGGTCGAATTCGCCCTCAAGCGCGAAGATTTAGGCGATGCCTTCCGCGAATATCTAAGGGGATTGAAACTCTAACCCTGGGTGGCAATCCCAGCGCAATTGACCCGACTTCGACCGCGCCGCCGGTGGGCTTGATTTCTGATGCGCCGTTTCGGGGCGACACTGAATCTAAACAGCCAAGCAAGAATCACCGCCCTGCGGTCAGGAGGCGTCTATGAACCAGCGCTGTTTTCTGGCTAACGTGATATTTGGATTTGCTGTTTGGATATGCGCACCAGCAAGCCTTTCTGCGCAAGCTCCGGCCTCAAACGGAATCCCGGTGCACACCGTGGTCACCGCCGAATCTCATCATGGTTCCAACCCGCCAGTTATCAGCCGGGAGGACGTCATGGTTTTTGAGGGGCATGATCGCGACACCGTCACCGATTGGGTTCCTGCCCAGGGCGACCACGCGGCGCTCGAGCTCTTCGTTATGCTCGACGACGGATCCAACGTCACACTGGGCACTCAATTGGATGGCATTCGGCAGTTCATTCTTGGACAGCCGGCCTCGGCCAAGATCGGGATTGCCTATATGCAGAACGGCATAGCACGGATCCAACAGAATCTGACAAGCGACCATGAGCAGGCGGCAAAAGCCTTGCGTCTTCCCGAGGGAATCGCTGGCGCCAACGGCAGCCCGTATTTTTCTCTCAGCGATTTGGTCAAACGATGGCCCGAAAGCACCGCACGCCGTGAGGTGATCATGGCCTCCGACGGAATCGATCGCTATTACGGCAGCAACGATTTGCTCGACCCGTATCTCGACGCTGCCATCGACGACGCTCGGAAAGCCAGCATTATCGTTTCTGCAATCTATACCCCCGGAGTCGGCCACTTCGGGCACAGCTACTGGCAAACCTATTGGGGCCAGCTTTATCTGTCAAAGCTTGCGGAGAAAACCGGAGGCGAAGCATATTATGTCGGTTTTACTGGCGCACCGGTTTCATTTGCTCCCTATTTGGATGATGTAACCCATCGGCTGAACAACCAGTATTTCTTGACATTTCTAGCCAAGCAACCAAAGAAAGCCGGATTCCAGCGAATAAGAATCAGGACTGAAGTGCCCAAAGTGGATCTAGTAGCGCCGGAAGAGATTTATGTTCCGGCCGCGCCATAGCGCCACGAAAGATCGCAGGTGCCACACTCTGCTCGCGCACTTTGCGAGACAGTGAGGATTTTGACTTCAGATTTTGACTTTAGATTTTGATCTCGGATTTTTGGCTTGAGTTTGATTCAGATGTTGATTGTTCTGTGATTTTGGGTGGCGCAGTGCTTGCAGCGCTGCGATAAGCTCCCGCGCAAGATCAGGCCTTTAGAGGGTGCGTGAGAACTGAATTTGGGCGAAGACGTGGTACGCAACCGCCGCATTCCAGTCCCGACAGGGACGGCATGTGATAGCCCCGCACGTGAGTGCGGGGGTAAGTGGGAAAGTGGAGCGAGTCCCGTAGGGACGACACGAGTTCTCACGCACACTCGTTAGCCCCCGTTCTTGCTTAGCCCAACGATCCCCGCAGCTTTTTCGACTTTTCCTCCACCCCGCGCGCCAGCTTCTCCTTATGCGCCACAAGCTTCTCCGAGATCGACGTATCCGCCAGTCCGATCATCTGCGCCGCAAGAATGCCCGCATTGGTGGCGCCAGGTTTGCCGATGGCCACTGTCGCCACTGGTATCCCCGCAGGCATCTGCACAGTGGCCAGCAAAGCATCCATCCCCTGCAGCGACGTCGAAGGAATTGGCACTCCAATCACCGGAAGCGTAGTGTGCGCCGCAATCACACCCGCAAGATGCGCCGCCCCGCCAGCTCCAGCAATAATCACCCGAATCCCGCGCCCCGCAGCCTTGCGCGCGAAGTCCGCTGTACGGTCCGGAGAACGGTGGGCTGAAGTAACATCCATCTCGTAAGCGATCCCGAATACCTCCAGCGCCTTCCCAGCCTCGCGCATAATCTCGAGGTCAGAATCACTTCCCATGACAATCGAAACCAGTGGCTTGCTCATCAGTCCTCTTACTTGTGGCTTTTAATTTGCGATCCTTCTATCTATGTAGTCGTACCTGTCCATCGCGAACTTTCACACCGGTGATGCAGGAGTTTTCAGGGGTTCCGCCACGCGTTCGCTAGCGCGAGGTCTTCGCGGCCATCCCAAAACTCAACCCCTGTACCAGTTCCTCCACTTCATCCTCAGTGCCGCCAATAAACGTAAATGACACGGCATACCCGCTCGCCAGGACCACCAGCGTCGACTGTCGCATCACTCGCGATCCCACATTTTTCTGAAAATCTCCGCGCACCACGGTCTTCGTCCCTATCGCAAACTCATACGGTTCCTCGACGACTTCAAATCCGCGCGCCCGCGCAATCTCCCCCACCGGCCCGAAGTACTGCGCCGCATCTTTCAACCCCGGATATGCCGCCGCGCTCTCCGCCGCAATCAGAATCGACGCATTCACGTCTTCTGCCCGAGCCTCCGGTGGCCGCGAAAACGCGGCCAGCAAAACACGGGCGCCGCTAGCATTCTTTCCGGCCTCCACTTTGGGCTCATCGGTATCGCTGGCATTATCAAGAGTATTCATCTCCTCGGTTCGCAACACCCATCCCGCAGGAAGTTTGTAGGCGAACCCAAGCGCAGCGTTACGGTATACGCCGTTGCTGATCGAACCGGCGTCAAGGGAAGAAGGAGGGGACGAAGCATGTGGTTTGGAACGGTTGGCAGATGATGAAGAAGCGTCCTGTGAGAACGAACGCCCTTGAGAGGCGGAAGCTGCCAGCGCAACCACCAAATTGAGGATTATTGAATGTCGCCGAAAGCGGAAACTCATACCGCCATGTTACCCGACTTAATTCTCTGAGAGGCTGAAATTCACCTGAATCTGGGTATCGACCTCGACCGGTTTCCCATTGAACAGATATGGCTTGTACTTCCATTGCTTCACCGCTTCGATGGCGGCGGGCGCAAGGAGCGGGTGCCCGCACACGAGATCAACCGCGGAGATATCACCGGCCCTGCTGATAATGGCATACAGCGCGACGTTGCCTTCAATTCGTCCTCGGCGCGCTGCTTGGGGGTATGCGGGATTGACCCTCTTTACCACCCGTCCTCGACTAATGGCCGGTGAAACTCGGATTCGCTCTGGAGCGGTGATTACGGGCGTAGCCAACGGCGCAGAACTGTCGATGCCGGTGACAGCACGACCCGGACCATCGGCAATACAGCCAGGGACGTCACCCACGATGCCTGTCGGCGCTGACCTGGCCTCTTGCGCAACCAGGGCTCCACTCACGCAAAACAGGAAACAGGTCAGAAGTTGGCTTGCGCGCTTCACAACCACCTTGTCCAATTCTATGCTGCCCGCCCGACCAGCGGCTGCGTGCAGTGCGAACACCGCCGCGCCTCAATGGGAATCTCGCTCAGACACTCCGGACACTTCTTGGTCGTCGGATCAGGCGGCTTCTCGCCGCGGTGCATTCGAGCCACCAACGCGTTGACCGGCAGCACCACAAAAAAGTAAACCGCGGCTGCGACTAGGACGAAGGAGATGGCCGCATTGACGAAGTCTCCCACATTGAATTCGGCGGTACGAATGTGGAAAGTAGTTGTGGCGAATTGCTGCGTTCCCCCGGTTAAAGCAGTGATCAAGGGCGTCAGAAGGTCCTTGGTGAACGCCCCAACGACCGAGGCAAACGCCGCGCCAATCACCACGCCCACCGCCATATCCACCACATTACCGCGCAGAATGAACTTCTTGAATCCGTCTAGCATAAGTACCTCCAAAAAGGATTGGCCGCAAATGTATGACAGGGAGGCGGGAAGGTCAAGCGTACCGCTCAATATCTGCTGATCGAAGAAACTGCACGTTCAGGGAGTGACAACACAATAGAACCGACTGATTCCCTCAGATCCGCATCGGCATCACAATATACCTGTACTTGTAATCATCGCCCTCCGCCGGCCGCAATTGCCCTGCGGATTGCGAATCCTTCAACTCCAGCCGCACTTCGTCGGTGCCCGCGGCCTTAAGAAAGTCCACCAAGTACTGCGCATTGAAGCCGATGGTCAACACTTCGCCATCATAAGGCGACTCAATTGAATCCTCAGACTCACCCGCTTCCGTCGATGACGCAGAAAGTTTTACCTCGCCTTTTTCGAGCTTCAGCCGCACTGCCCTTGAACGCTCGTCGGCAAACTGCGCCACGCGGAGAATGGCCGAGTTTAAATCGTCGGCATTCAGCGTGATGCTCTTGCTGTTGTCCTTAGGCAGAACGGCTTCGAAGTTCGGGAATTGTCCCGTGAGTTGCCGCGAGGTCAGCAGCCGCGATCCAATGCGGAAGAACAGCGTCGATTCATCCTTCGCGAATTCCACCATCTCCGCATCCGTCGAATCCAACAGGGACTTCAGTTCGTCCATGCACTTCTTTGGCACCAACGTCTTCATCTCGCCGGAGACGCCTTCAAACTTTTCCCCGCTGCGTTCGCAGTGGGCCAGGCGATGACCATCTGTGGCTACCATGGTGATCGATTCAGGCTTCAGCAGCATCAGCGCACCGTTCAGCGTGTAGCGCGATTCTTCGCTCGAGATCGCAAATCCCGTCCGCGCAATCAACCCTCGCAAAACCTGCCCTGGAATCTTCACCACTCCCGCCGTCGGGAACACCGGCAAACTGGGGAAATTGGACTTCGCCATCCCTACCATCTTTGTGTTGGAACGCCCGCAGCGGATGCTGACCCAATGATTTTCCAGCAATTTGATCGTGATATCGGCGTCCGGCAGCAGTTTCACATAGTCGTGCAATTTACGCGCCGGAATCGTGCACGATCCTTCCTTCTTCACTTTAGCGTTGCATGAGGTGCGCAAGCTCAAATCCAAATCAGTCGCCGTCAGTGACAACTTGCCCTCAGCCGCCTCAAATAAATAATTGGAAAGTATGGGAATGGTGGTCTTGCGCTCGACCACACCCTGCGTGGCAGTCAACTCCCGCAGCAATTCAACTTTGCTGACTGTAATCTCCATGGCTCCCACCGCCGCTCCCGCTGTAACGACCGCTTCCACCGGCATAGACTTTTGCTCCCCTGCCCGCGCCCTACTTTTATTACTTCCTTATATCAAATAAAAAACCTATTAAACCAGCAGTAACAGTAGGCACCGCGCAGAAGTGGAAAACTCGACCAACCTGCCTGTTCTCACCGCATTGCCCCGATCCCTTCGTGTGAGAAATCGGTCTCGAACTTGGCGGAGCTGCATGAGAAAGATTTCCGCTTCTGCCAACTCCCCTTACCCTTGCACAGCTTCCACATCTCATTCACAGTCTCGGCGAAGGAAGACTGCGCCGCTCGGTGCAAAACCTCAAACTCGCTGCCATTTAACCGCCCAATTGCTCCGTCAGTTTATTCAGCAGTCTGTTCAAATCTTTGTCGTTCTTGCGAACCTCTTCAATTTTCTCCACTGAGTGCAGCACGGTCGTGTGATGCTTTCCTCCAAACTGCCGTCCAATCTCAGGCAGCGAAGCCTCGGTCATCTGCTTTGCGAGATACATCGCAATCTGCCGCGGATACACAATGGCCCGCGAATTGTCCTTAGCTTTGATCTCCACCAAGCGCAGTCCAAACTGCTCTGCAACCATCTTCTGAATCGATTCGATGGTGACCTTCCTTGCCTGTGAATCGATAAAATTCTTCAGCACCTGTTGTGCGTAAGGCAGCGTAATTTCTGCGCCGATCAGCGACGAATGGGCCACTAGCCGGATCAGTGCACCTTCCAACTCGCGCACGTTCGAACGGATATTCTGCGCCACATAGAGGGCTACATCGGTCGGAAGCGTTACTTTTTCCTGCTCAGCTTTCTTCTGCAGGATCGCCACTTTCGTTTCCAGATCCGGCGGCTGGATATCGGCGATCAATCCCCACTCAAAGCGGCTGCGCAACCGGTCTTCGATCTCTGCCAACTCCTTCGGCGACCGGTCGCTCGCGATCACGATTTGCTTCATCGTGTCGTGCAGCGCATTGAAGGTATGGAAGAACTCCTCTTGCGTCCGCTCCTTGCCTGCCAGGAACTGGATATCGTCAATCAGCAGCACGTCCACGCCGCGGAATTTGTCGCGGAAGGTGGTCATCTTGTCATAGCGCAGCGAGTTGATCATGTCGTTGGTGAACTTCTCGCTCGACACATAGCAGATGGCCGCTTGCGGCTGTCGCCGCTTCACCTCGTGCCCAATGGCCTGCATCAGGTGCGTCTTGCCCATTCCGACGCCGCCGTAGAGAAACAGCGGGTTATAGGCCTTTGAAGGACGCTCCGCCACCGCCTGGCACGCCGCATGTGCAAACTGGTTCCCCGAGCCAATTACAAACGCGTCGAAGGTATAACGCGGATTCAGTTGCGCCGCGCCATCCCAGTCGAAGCGTGCTTGCGCTGGGCCGGTCGAAACAGGAGGGGCAGAGAGCCCGCCGTTATGGCGCACGGCCGTCGCCGCGGGATCATCGTCCGGCGTTACGAACTTTACGTCATTGAATTCCAGGCCCAGGTTGTCGATCGCCTCCTGGATCAGGTCCGCATACTTGTCGCCGGCGTGTCGAAACTCCGCCGTCGGCACCCGCACAAATAAGATTCCGCCGCTCGAATGACTATAGCGCGTCGGTTTTAACCAGGTGTCGTAGGAGTGCCGGTTGATCTTTTTTTCCAACGCATCCAGTATGCGCATCCACGGATTGGGGGATAAGGTGGTGGCTGACATAATTATGAAATACCCGCCGCGGCGTCCCGGCGGCTGGCTTGAGGGCGCCCGTGTAAAAAGTGCTGTTTACCTACTTGCCGATGGAACTCTTAGTGTACTGCGGAATGCGCCTTGTGTCGCGCTCGGTTGCTAATTGTGAATGAGAATTTCAAAGCTGACCGAGCGGCATAGTAGCACAAAATTTTTTCCTCGTGCGGAAATCTTCGCGTGAAATTTTCATGTGAGCGTTATTCGCAACCCGAAGCGCTACGACTGTCAAGTATCGACAATCTAACTGCAACGCGAATGATGCAAATAAGTCCTCAGTTCTCATGGCCGAACTTCCGATTGTTCTCCAAATTGTCGACTCGACAATCGATACACTGGTTAAGGCGAAATCAGGATCGGAACTCGGGAACTGAGAACTGTCCCCCACCCCCTTTGCCCTGTCGCCACCCCGTCATTTATACTCTACGTTTGCCCTAACACTGTCGACGGAATCAGGAGCAGCTATTTTTCATGCCCAAGCGTACATTCCAACCCAACCGGCGCAAGCGAAGCAAGAAGCATGGATTCCGCGTGCGCATGAAGACCCAGGGCGGCAAGAAGGTGATTTCCCGCCGCCGCGCCAAAGGGCGGAAGCGGGTCTCCGTGAAGCCCGGCTTCCGCGAGTAGCGTTTCTGGTGCCGCTCACTTCCACAGTCGACACACTCAGCCGTCCAATGCACCACAAAGGCATAATGGCTGAGGCGATGCTTGCAATTCGGCCGGACTTCGCCATGCCACCAGTCAAAGCACGATTCCCGCGTACGGCGCGCCTCTTGCGTCATGCGGATTTCGAGCGCGTCTACAAACAAGGGCGCCGGCATTTTTCCGCATCCATGACCTTTTTTTATTTAGCGCGTCCGGTGAATGTAGAAACCGGGGCGGGAGCCGCTGCGTCACACGGTCCTCGCATCGGATTCACAGTGGGCCGTGCCCTGGGTGGTGCTGTGCAGCGCAACCGCATGAAGCGCCGCCTGCGCGAAGCGGTTCGCATGTCCCGTCCCGCGGCCGGAGTGGCTGCAGATGTTGTCATCAATCCGAAGAAATCGTTGCTGGCGGCTGATTTCGCAGACATATTGAATGAAGTAAGCCGCGCCTTCGTGATCATTGAACAAAGGCTGGCCCCGAAGCCATCGGAGCGGTTAGCACCCGATTCAGCAAATAACAAAAAGGCGGGTAGCCGAAAGCCGGAAGCTGGAAACCCATCTTGAAGGTGTGCGCCAAATTCGTCTTGCTGCAATTGCTGCGGGCCTATAAGTGGGGAGTCTCGCCCATATTGCCGCCAGCCTGCCGCTACCTGCCGACCTGCTCCGAGTATGCGATGGAGGCTATCGAGCGCTACGGCGCTGTGCACGGCGGATGGATGGCATTAACCCGTATTCTCCGCTGTCATCCTTTCGCGCGCGCCGGCTACGATCCAGTAGTCAAGCGGGCGAGCGACTGCGGAGAATTGTGACTCAGGTTGGTCGATTCAGGGAATTCACTGGGTTGGCAGCTGGTATGGATCGGCGGTTCGTGGTTGGAGCGGCGCTTCCAACGCTGCGTAGAATTTCCAGGCTGACGAGTGGGCTTTAGCCCCCGAGGTACTAAGTAAAACTTTGCCCGACTTTCAAAATCCTCAACAGGAACCAGGCGCTGAGCGCCGGCTTCTCCTCGTCTTTCTTCTGACTTTCGTCGTCCTGATTGTGTTCCAGCCTTTGCTGAAGAAATACATGCCGCAGGCGCCCACCGCTCAGCCGCAAAATCAGCCGGTCCAGTCCCAGCCCATTCCCGCGTCATCCGCTCCGGCGGTCGCGGCTGCAGTGCCAGCCGCTCCTTCAAGCACAATCACGAAGCAGGCGTCGGCCGAGACTGAAACCGTTATCGAGAACAGTCTCTACCGCATCACTTTCACCAACCGCGGCGCCCAGGTCAAATCCTGGATCCTGAAAAAATTCGACAACGACGCTCAGAACGGACCGCTCGATCTCGTCAACCCCGTCGCCGCTCCCAAGTTCGGTTACCCTCTGTCTCTGTGGACGTACGACGAGACTCTTCGCAATCGGCTGAACTCCGCTCTCTACGTGGCTTCGAATCAGGGCGAACTATCAGCCCCTGCCGAGATCACCTTCGAGTATGCCGATCAGGATCTCGTGATCCGTAAGACTTTCCGCTTCGACCACACTTACGTGTTGAATGTCGAAACCTCCGTCGTATACAAAGGCGCAGAAATTTTTGCGCCGCCAGCCTGGCCGGCCGGATTTGGCGACCAACTCACTCCCGCTTCCTACGCCTCCGCCCGCATCGATTACCACAACGATGCTTCCACGGAGCGCACAGCGCTTGTCTTTCCCAGCTTCGTCTCGCGCCTCGCCATCAAGAGTATTAGTGGAGGCAATACTCTAAAAGGACGCTTCGAATGGGCCGGGACGGGCGATCAATACTTCACCGCGATTTTTATTCCCGACGACCCCATGGCTGCTTCCATGGTCACCCTGCGCGACTCCACGCAGATTCCGTCCAAGCCCGGCTCCTCTGAAACTGCAAAAGTCGATGTCCTCGGAGCAGCCGTCGGCAACCTGCATGGCCCAACCGCTGAGCGCATGTTCGTTGGCCCGAAGGAACTTGCCGTCCTCGATGCTGTCTCTATTCCCACGATTAAGAACGACAATCCAGATCTCCGCGGAGTCGTTGACTTCGGATGGTGGGGCATTCTGGCTCGCCCGCTCTTCCTCTGGCTTAAGTGGACATACAAACACATTGTTCCCAACTGGGGATGGGCCATCGTAATACAAACCCTCATCATCACCATCGCGCTGCTCCCGTTGCGAATCACGCAGATGAAGTCGATGCTCAAGATGCAGCGCATCGCACCCCAGATCAAATCTATCCAGGAGAAATACAAGAAGTACACACTCCGCGACCCGCGCAAAGCCGCAATGAACGAGGAGATCAGCGCGCTTTATAAGAAAGAAGGCGTCAATCCCGCTGGAGGCTGCTTGCCTCTTCTCATCCAGTTTCCATTCCTGATCGCTTATTACCGAATGCTCGGCGTCGCCCTTGATCTGCGCCACGCGCATTGGCTCTGGATCACCGATCTTTCCGCACGCGATCCTTATTTCGTGCTGCCTATTTTGATGGTCATCAGCATGTTTGCCATGCAGCGTATGACACCGCAGGCCGGCATGGATCCCGCGCAGCAAAAAATGATGACCGTGATGATGCCCCTGATGATGGGCTTCATATTCTTCAATCTGCAAGCGGGATTGAATCTGTACTATGCGGAGACCAATTTGATTTCGATTGCGCAGCAGGCCATCATGAACCGCACAAAGCTGGGCCGCGAAATGCGCGAAATGATCGAAAAACGCGCGCGCAAGAAAGAGAAGTGAACCAGCTATTAGCTCTTAGCCTTTAGCTTTTAGCTTGTACCGCGTCAGGGCCGCTCCGGTTGCGATAAGATTTGGTTTCTAAGTGGGAAGGTTACCCTGTGGCCTCTGTGGTAAAGGTTTTGAGTTTCAAGCTAATGGCTAATAGCTAAGAGCTGCCCTATGGACAAACTCGCCGCCGCCAACAAGATCAACGAATTCCTGCAGGCCGTCGTCACTGACGGTGGACTTCATCTCAAATACCGCATCGTCGTCGATCCCCCTCCGCAGAGCGAATGGGAGAAGCCGGAAATCTTCGTCGATTTCTCCGGTCCCGATTCCACGCTTCTCCTCGACCGCGGAGGCGAACTTCTCCGGGCTCTAGAATTGCTGGCTCTAGAAATTCTGCATCTGCCTTCCGCGGAGCACGACAAGATTTCATTCGATTGCAAAAACCAGCGCTTGATTCGCCTTCAGGAACTCCGCATGGCCGCCAGCGTCGCCGCCGGAAAAGTTCGTCAGACCGGAACCCCCTTCCACTTTGCGCCTATGTCTTCGCGCGAGCGCCGCATCGTTCACCTCGCACTGCGCGATCAATCCGATCTCCGCACCGAAAGCGACGGCGAGGGTTCGAACCGCTGCGTAGTCCTCTATCCGGCGGACTACAAACCGGCAGCCGGTAAGCCCGCCCGCGGCACTCTTTCCTAGCCCCAGCCCATAAGGTACCTACCCTACGCTTTCCCATCCGGCGGAAGCAGCATTCCCTTCTCAAGATGCCGCGTGACGTGCGCATAGGAAGCGGCGTGCGGATCATGCGTCACCATCACAATCGTCTTGTGGAAGTCTTCGTTCAGTCGCTTCAAGATTTCCAAAACCTCCGTCGCGGAGTGACTGTCCAAGTCGCCAGTTGGTTCGTCGGCCAGCAACAGCGTAGGATCGCTCACAATGGCGCGAGCAATGGCCACGCGCTGCTCCTGCCCGCCGGAAAGCTGCTTCGGAAGATGGTTGACGCGTTCTTCGAGGCCTACAAGCTTCAACGCAGTCATGACGTGATCCCGCCGCTGCTGGTGGTTCAATTTGGTGAGAAGCAGAGGCAGTTCCACGTTTTCAAAAGCAGTCAGCACCGGGATCAAATTGAATGTCTGGAAGACGTACCCGATGTGCTCGTTGCGCCAGTGTGCCGCCTGGGAATCGCTGAAGCGGAAAATGTTCTGGTTCTGTACCAGCAACTCTCCGGAAGTCGGCCGGTCGATCGCCGCGATCATGTTCAGCAGCGTGGTCTTGCCGGATCCCGAAGGTCCCATCAATGCCATGAATTCGCCGGCCGCGATGTCAATGGAGACATCATCAAGCGCCTTTACCTCAAACGCCTCGCGCTTAAAGATCTTGCTGACGTTACGCGCCTGAACGACTTTGGTTCCGGTAGCGATTTTGTTTTCGACAACTGTGCTCATCATGAGTGCCCCTTAATTTTGATTGTGTCTCCATCTTTCAGATCCTGCGGCCCCGCGCTGATCACGCTTTCCCCACCTACCAGGCCGTCGACAAGAAATCCATCGGTGCGCTGGCTCATGACGTGAACTTCACGCATCCGCGCTTTCCCGTCGAAGGCCAGAAAAACCACTTTCTTGCCGTCATGGTCCCGCAACGCGGTCGCCGGTACAAACGCTCCGGCGGGTTGCGTGTTCGAAGGCTTTTTCTCGTCCGCCAGGAATTTCACCGTGGCATTCATTTCCGGCCGCAGATATTCGTCCGGATTCAGTACCTGAACTTTCACCTGCACCGTGGCTTTTTGCCGATTCGCTTCCGGGGAGATCTGCGCGATTTCCCCGTTGTATTTGCGATCGGGATAAGCATCGACGCTGACAATACCTTTCTGCTTCGGACCGAGCCGCGCGAAGTCGGATTGCGCAATATCGAGCTCCACTTGAATATCGTTCAAGTCGGCGAGCGAAACAACCGACCCCTGAGGCCCGCCAGCCGCCGCGCTGGCGAACTGCGCGGTAATCAGTTCCCCTTTTTCGGCGGTACGATCAAGAATCGTGCCAGTGACGGGTGCGCGAATCACGGTCGCGTCGAGTTGCGACTTCGCGTAATCAAGTTGGCCCTGGGCTTGTGCCAACGCTCCCCGCGCGCGCGCGATCTCTTCCTGTCGCGGGCCGATCTTCATCAGTTGAAAAGCCTTTTCCAGCGAATTAACCCGCTGTTGATCCGAATCGAACCTCGCGGTAGCGTCGTCGAGCGCCTGCCGGGCAACCACGCCGGCAGTCGAGAGTTCCTTCGTACGATCCAGAGTGAGTTTGTCGTTGACCAGTGTAGCCTGCGCTTCGTCGAGGTTGTGCTGAGCTTGTTGAATTTCTTCCGGCCTCGACCCGTGCTCAAGTTCATCGAGATAGGCGCGAGCATTGTCTACTGCGCCCTTTGCTTGATCGTAGGCAGCACGGAACTCCTCATCTTCCAACCGCACCAGAACTTGTCCCTCTTTGACCTTGTCACCTTTTTCCACGCCAATCCAAGCGAGGCGTCCAGTCACCTTGGAGTTCACATTGATGGTGTGATGCGCGACGATGTAGCCCGTCGCCGACAGGACCGTGCCGCCCACATCGCTGCTCTCCGCGGAGGCGCGGACTACCTCCACCTCCGGCGCGTCCCGCGCCAGCAGGCGATAGGCGAGCGCAGACAAACTCAACAAGACTACAACCGCGATTCCAATCACGATGTAGCGGCGCGCCCACGCCGGCGGTTCTCCGTTACTTGCTCCGCGAGCGGTGCGGTCGATTCGCAAGCTCTGCAGGTCTTCGTGTTTTGCGTCAATCGGCATAAATCAAATACGGATGCGGCTTTCGGATCAACCTCGCAACGCGTTAAGAATATTCTGCCGCGCCGCATGCCAAGCCGGAAAAAGTCCGCCGAAGAAGCCCATCAACAGCGCAAAAACAATCGCATAAGCTGCCACTTGCGCCGTTATCCGCAGGCTGAAGACAACTTCGCTGAACGTTACTGCATTCGACGTGCCGGTTTGCATTCCGTTAAAGGGAAGCATCAGGAGAATTCCAGCGATAGCGCCCAGCAATGCCAACATCAGGGATTCAAGAACAAACGATGTGAGAATCGCGGGACGAGAGAAGCCCAACACTCTCAAAGTTGCAATCTCACGGCCGCGGTACGCGACCGCGGCATACATCGTATTCATGGCCGCAAAACTCGATCCAATGGCCATGATGATCGCAACCACGATCCCGATGTATTTGATGGGAGCGCCCGAACTGGTCTGCTTCGCGTAATAATCGGTCTCCAGAACTCCTTCGAGTTTCAGACGCTGATCGTCGCTAACTCGGTTCTTGAGCGCATCGGCAGCGATGGCATCGGTAGCCCGCAGGTACGCAGAAGAATACCCGCCCTGCCGATCGAAATCCGCCGCCATCTGATTTACGTCTCCCCAGACTTCGGATTCGTATGCCGAGCCTCCGGCGTCGAAGACTCCGACAACTTTCCATGATCCTTTGCCGAACTCCATGCTGTTGCCAATGTTGGCATGGGCAAAGCGGTCGCGTATCGACTTGCTCACCACCACTTCACGCTGTCCGGTCTGGAACCACCGGCCATCGATCAGCTTCGCACTCGGCCGAAGCTCAAGGCCGTCTGGCATCATTCCGCGCACCGTTACGTTAACCTCGCCCGTGCCATCCTTGCGCGGGAGCACGATTACCACTACCCATTCGCCAGAAACCATGGGATCGCCGCGACTATCCTTCGCAATGCCAGGTAGAACTTTCAGCGTGGGAAACAGTGCGGCGTCGAAGCCACCGGATAGCTCTGCCTCCGATCCCTTGCGCAGCACTAGCACATTGTTCGGATTGCCGCTGGAAACGAAAGCGCGCTTCAAGCCCGCCAGCAACGCCATCAGGAAGATCGCGGTCGTCACCGTCAAGGCGATGCCGAGCGCGGTCATGATGGTAAGGCCTTTGCGAAGTCTCAAATTGCGGATGTTGTAGCTGATCGGTATCGCCATAAATTCATCTCAATTGGGCCAGGCTGGTTAGCCGATGTGGCGTAAGCCCTCCACAATATTTGTGCGTGATGCTTTGTACGCCGGCAGGTAGCCGCTCACCAGTCCGAGGGTGACAGCGACAAAAAGCGACAGCGCTGCCGTCGGCGGATTAACTTTCATGTCCAGCGGAATTCCCAATCCAATGAATCGATGGGTCAGCATCGAGATCAGAGGGATCGCCACCAGAACGCCAAGCACACCGCCCGCCACCGCCAGAGCTACGGATTCGCTGACGAAGATCGACAACACGCGCCCTCGCGTAAACCCCAAAGTTTTCAGCAAGGCCACTTCACGAGTCCGGCTGCGCACCGACATCGCCATGGTGTTGGCCGAAACTAGCATGATGGCGAATGCGACCGCCCCGCAAATCCCGAGAATGAAAGCCTTCACATTTCCCAGCGACGCCACGAAACTGAGTTGAAAAGCCTTTTCGCTCTCGCTCTTCGTAGGCAGAGGCGAGTTACGGAACATGTCGTCGATTTGTTTGGACACCCGTCCCACTCCTTCGGCGGAATCGATCTGCGCCGCATACCAGCCCGCCTCCCCTTTGAACCACGGCACCGCCTCCTCCAGGTACTTGGTGTGAAAATACAAGGAATTCTGCGGCGGATCGCGGTGATAAATCGCGCGAATCGTCAACTCCGGATTGACCGGAAATATTGTTCCCAGCAAAGTGATGTGGTCGCCGAGCTTCCAGCCATATTTGTTTGCCAAGATCACATCCACCAGAGCCCCGGCGCGATCCTGCTGCCACGCCTTCAACTGCTCCGGCGGCACGATCTTGTCGGACGCGACTTTTAGATATTCGTCAGGATCCGTAGCCACTTGGGCGAAGAAATGTTCCGGACGGTCATCGATATAGCGGCCTCCAAACCACGTCTCCGGTGCCACCGCCACCACCCCGGGTACGGCGCGGATCTTCTCCCGATAGTAGGCCGGCAGGAAAAACGCAAGCGACACACGGTCACGAACGATCAGTCGACGGGCTGCCTCCGGCGCCACCTGATCGATGTAAAACGCCCGCCAGATAGAAATCATGAGCGTGAGCAACAACAGGGAAAAAGAGACGCTGAGCATCGTAAGCACGCTGCGACGCTTGTTGCGGAAAGCACTGCGCACGACAAAACTGCTTAATGTCATATTTCAATCCGCTCTTAACCGATGTGGCGCAGCCCGTCCACAATATTGACCTGCGATGCGTGGTAAGACGGAAGCAGCGAGCTTGCAAGCCCCACCAATCCCGAGACGAATAGCGCCATCACCCACATTCCGGGGGTCACTTTCATGTTGTAGAAACTCATATACGGTGACTGAGACACGCCGTAGATCAACAAATACGCCAGTCCGACACCGATCAATCCGCCAGCAAGAGCCAGTGCCACCGCTTCGCTGATGAACAGCCCGAGAACGCTTTGCCGAGTGAAGCCCAGAGTTTTCAGAACCGCCACTTCTCGCGTTCGCTCCCGGATCGACATCGCCATAGTGTTGGCGGAAACCAGCAACGTCGCAAAAACGACCGCCAGACAAATCATGAGGATGAAGGCCTTCACATTGCCCAGCATGGCGACGAACTCCAGTCCGAACGCCTTCTCACTCTCCGCTTTTGTGGGCTGTGGCGAATTGCGGAACATATCGTCAATCGCACTCGCCACCTTGCTCACGTCCTGGGGCGAAGCCACAAGAATGCTGAAGGTACCCGCCTGCCCCTTGAAAAACGCAACCGCCTCTTCCACATACTTGGCATTGAAATAGACGGCCTTGTCGTCTGGGTAAGAACTGAAAATGCCCCGAACATACAACTCAAGATCAACGGGATAGATTGTTCCCTTCAAAACAATCCGGTCACCCAGCTTCCACCCGTATTTGTTGGCCAGCGTGTCATCGACGATCACTCCCTGTCGATCCCGCTGCCATGCCGTCACTTGCTCGGCCGGCATCCTGATATCCCGGAATACTTTGAAAAACTCCTCGGGATCGGTACCGAACTGCGCAAAAAAGTTTTCCGGCTTGTCATCCTTGTAAATTCCTCCGAACCAGGAGACCGGTACTATGGCCACGACTCCCGGTACAGCGCGAATCTTCTCTCGATAGAAGCCGGGCAAGCTGAAAGTCAACGACACGCGGTGCCGCACCACCAGCCTTTCGGCGGATTCAGCGCTGCCCTCGTCCAGATAAAAAGCTCGCCAGATGGTCATCATCAGGGTGAGCAAAAGCAAAGAGAAAGCGATACTCAACACCGTAAGAATGCTGCGGCGCTTGTTTCGGAAGGCGTTCTTGGTGACAAACCGGCTCAAAGTCATGTTGAACCCCAGGAAGAATGCGCGGACGAGATCACCTAAGAATGTAGGCTTCAAGGATAAACGAACGACTCCGTTTCCGCCAACCTCGTCTCGAACCTTCAAATGGCACTCGCGCAGCCTGCCTGAACCAACCCGAATCCATACTCAATCGGGTTAGACGAGAACGCCAGTGGGAGTCGTCATCCGGCTTACATGACAATTGTCACACCCACATCGCTAACAGTTTTAACTTCCTGTCCGCGCGAAGGTTACGCTATATGGAATAGATCAGTGTGATGCTAGACAAGGTTTGCGCTTACATACTTGATGGTAGCCAACACGGCCTGCTGAATAGTTAATTTCGGCCTCCAGCCCAACGCGCGGATCCGCGAGCAATCGAGAAGAATAAACGGACTATCTCCCACCCAACCCCGTTCGCCTCCGGAATACGTGAGCTTTGGTTGAAGACCGAGATGCTCGCAGATCCACCCGATCGAATCGTTGACCTCGCAGAAAGCGTCCGTGCCCAGATTGAAAATATTTACTTTGGCATCGGCCCGTTCGAGGGCGATCAGAATTGCGTCGATGCAATCTTGCACATACAAATAAGACTTCCGCTGATGGCCATTGCCAAGAACGTGGAGATGTTCTGGGTGTTCTGAAAGCTGCCGCCAAAAATCGAACACGTGCCCGTGCGAGTAACGCTCGCCAAGAATCGATACGAAGCGAAAAATATATCCCTGCATTCCGAAGCCTTCGCAGTAGGCTTGAATCAGGCCTTCCGCAGCCAGTTTGGACGCACCGTATAACGAGGTCTGTACGGGGAAAGGACAAGTCTCAGGCGTGGGGAAAATCTTCGGCTCGCCGTAGACCGATCCCGTCGAAGAAAAAACAATCCGTTTGCAGTTCTGATCGCGCATTGCCTCAAGCACGTTCCAGGTTGCGATCGTGTTCTGGTCCAGATCTTTGCGCGGATGTTCAGTGCCGAAGCGTACGTCGGCATTGGCTGCGAAATGAACAACTAATTCCGCACCCTCCATTGCCGATTCCAGACTATTTCGGTCGAGCAAGTCCGCCTGATGAAACGCGAAGCGAGGATTAGGCAACGCAGTTTCCAGAAACCTTCGCTGCCCGGTCGACATATTATCGAATCCCATGACAGTGTGGCCCGCGGATAGAAGGCGGTCGACCATGTGACTGCCGATAAAGCCCGCGGCGCCGGTGACTAGAACGCGCAAAAAAACCTCCGCTGGGGAAATACAATTTAAGTTCGTGATGAAAGCAGGACCGCGACGATTCGCAGCGTTTCTCTCTGCGACCTTCGCGAACACGTTGCGGGCTTGGCGGTCAAAGGCTTTCAAATCCCGCTATCGACTGTTCGAGGAACTCTGCCGCAGCGCGATCCGTGTCCCCTTCAGTTCAAACCGGCTATCGCGCCAGACATATCGCAGATTCAGATAGCTGGCGAACCACACTGCAAAGCCGAGCAGGTCGCGCAGCGGATAGAGCCATGGCGCGCGCCGTATTTGCGGATCCCGAACCACCATCCAGCCCACCAGCCACGCCTCAACCAAGCGGTTCAACACAGCCACGCCCAGAAGCAGTGCTCCAAGTCTCCAGTGTCCTAACGCCGCGGCTGCCACGAATCCGAGCAGACCGTACGGCATCGCGAAGATCAGCCCGCTTCCGAAATGGCCCTTGGGCCGCGAGTAGCGCGTCGTTTGTGCCCAGCGCAATTGGTTTTGCCACATCCGGTGTAAAGATTTCTGGTTCACCACATGGTCGATGACGTACCCTGAGAGCACCACGCGGTAACCCGCCTTCGCAATCAAGTTGCCGATGGCAAAATCATAAGCAATGTAGTCCTGCAACGCGGTGTAGCCGCCAATACTGGCCAGCGAATCTTTGCGCACAACGGTGGTCGGCCCCAACCCAAATTTCATTCCTTCGAGCAGATTCGCCGCCAGCACTCCGGCCGTCATTTCCACCGACATCCCAATGGCGGTGAGCCCGGAAAAAAATCCTGCCGCATTCTTGCCGCGGTACACGCACGTGACCATCCCAACTTTCGGGTCGAGTAACGGGGGCACGATTTCTCGCAGGTATCGCGGACCAACTTCTACATCGCTATCGGTCGTAACCAGGATGTCGTATGCTGCAGCCTCTGCCATGCAATGGAACGCATAGACCACCGGATTCGGCCACGGCGTGCCGGTTACCAGAACCCGGCTTCGTATATTTGGATAGCGAGCGCACACTTCCCTCACAACATCGAGAGCCGGATCATCCGCCTCATCGGCCGCAAATATAATTTCGTAATCGGGGTAATCCTGCCGGAAGAAGCTCTCAATATTCTCTTTGAGCCTGGCCTCCAGACCGTGCACCGGCTTCAGCACGGAGACTGCAGGCAGATGCGCGTCGTCAGGAGCGCAGCTGATTTGTCTCCGAGCTTCGGAGCGAAACCGGATAACGCCCACTATCGCCAGAATAAGGAACACGGCTGAAGACAAAGTACCAATCAGCGCCACGCCCAAAACGAAATATGAAATCAGCCCAATCAATCCGTATCGCCCGCAGGACTTCGAGAATTTAAAACTATCGCCACAAAGCCGCCCAAGTCGTCAGAGGGCAATTCACAATATACATTTCTACAGTGTTAAGGGGTTAGCAGGATGGCGAAGTCACTTCGAGGCTTTGGGCGCGGTGTTCGAGACATGCTGGTCCGCAACCTTTGTGATTTTGTAATCTTTGTACTCTATGGAGAGAATGGCCCGCCCTCCAAGGCGTATCGCGCTTTCCGTATGATTCTCTGCGGGAAGCCAGAAATCGTTTACTTTGACGTATTTGTGGTCGACTTCCGTGTTCTTGATCCATATAGACGGATTTCTAGCCGGCTCCCCTTCGATCCGCACGACGGCGAACTCTTTCGCATCAACCCAGATTTTCCCGCGGTAGAGAAACTTATTTCTGGTTTTGGGCAAAAGGTTAAGTACGTATTGCGCGCCGTTTGGAGTCGCTTCGTACGCAGCGAAAGTGAAATCGTAGTTGGCAGTGGTCAACGCGCTGTGCTGGAAGTTCTCCTGGTTGAGAAATTCCTGCTCGCTCTCCAGCAGTCTCTTAAAGATATGGTCGACGAGGAACCGGGACCCGCTCTGCGACACTACGCGAAACTCTTTTGCATTGGGGGCGTGGTAGGTCACATCCACTACCATTTCGGCGTCACGATCACTCGGGAAACCGCGATACTGCATTCGGTAGACGCGCCTGCCGCTGAACTCAACCAACGCCGCAGTCTGCTGCGCATTTCTTTCCTGAAGCCTCCGGGTTACCTCCTCGACGGGTAGTGGAGCGCTCTGTGTGAAATACGACGAACTACCAGAACCTTGCTCGTGATATAGATTCTGGCACCTCGCCGTCACACTCCAACCCAGCAACAATAAACCAACAGCCCAGCCAATTCCCCTGTAACGCATGACTGCCTCAGATGCCGAATTTAGATGCGGAATTCGCCGTTTCAGTCTACGCGAAATGGCGGACCTCCGAACTAATATGTGCTTTAGTCAAAGCGGAATTTTCCCGCTCTGAAATTCGCATGCGATTGCTCCAGGTTTTGACCTCGCATGCTTCTTCGAGCTTGGCTTGGTTACCTTTGTGCCTCACTCGTCGGAGCTATTCCCGTGCGCCACTGGTTCGTCGCAGAATATCTCCAGGATCAAACACAAGCCATGATTGCCAAAGCAAACCGGCGTCAGCAGGATCGCATGCAGGCTGTGCTACCCGTCCGAGTGCGGGGAACAGACGCAGCCGGTGTTGCCTTTGAAGGACTGGCGCATACTCTCGACCTCACGCCCCTTGGGGCACGGTTGGGGGCGATTCGACACGAACTGAAGGCGCTCGACACCTTGATTATTTTTTACCGCCAGCGCCGAATGGAATTCTCAGTAGTCTGGACAAAGCTTCTGGCTGGGACGGGCGAATACCAGGTCGGCCTCCAGGCCTTATCGCACGCAAAGGAAGCTTGGTTAGTCAGCCTGTTCAATTCCAGCGGAGAGCAGGCAAAAAAAGCCTCCGCCAGCACTGGAGCACTCTGAATTACGGAGAAATCATGGACTACTTTCGAAATACACTCTGGTCGAATGAAGAAGGACAAGACGTCGCTGAGTATTCCGTGATGCTTGCGGTCATTCTTGTGATTGTCGTAGGCACGGTCCGGCTGATTGGTTCCAACGCAGGCAACGTGTTCTCTCAAGTCGGCAGCTCGATTCAATAGCCGGATCAATTCACGGCCCGGCGAGCGTGTCACCGCAGATTGCACACGATAGCTTAGAGCAAATCCTGCGGATGACAAGGCAGATGGTCAACCCAAGTCTGCGGCCATTTCAGGGACGCAATGCGTTTCCCATCATCAGAGCAAACAGCAACGGAAGATAAATAACTGTGGCTTGCAAGACGTGGCGAGCCAGCATCTTGGAGCGCGCGCTGTTCAGCGGCATTTTCAGAAATGCCAGGCGCGCGCCAAAGTAGAAAAGTGCAAGGCCTAGAACCAGAGCTCCAACCAGATAGATCTTGCCCGCCATTCCGAAAAAGCTCGGCAGCATGCTGAGTGGAATCAAAATCAGCGAGTAGCCCACAATGCGCCGGGCCGTCGAGCGTCCATCCTCTTCTACTACTGGCAACATGCGAATTCCACCACTCGCGTAATCCTCGCGATAGAGCCATGCGATCGAGAAAAAATGCGGAAACTGCCAGACAAACAAGATGGCAAACAGGATCAAGGTTCCCCACTCGAGACGGCCTCGCGCCGCAGTCCAGCCCAAAACTCCCGGCATAGCCCCAGGAAAAGCGCCCACGAAAGTGCAGATGGGGGAAACCTTCTTGAGTGGCGTGTAGGCGGCAAGATATACAACGGACGTCAGGAAAGTCAGCAACCCGGTCAAAGGATTCGTCAACACCGCCAGATAAATCGACCCTCCAACCGTGGCAATCAGTCCCGCCGTCATCGCGTGAGCCAGGCTCATCCGGCCTGCCGGCAGTGGACGTTGCGCGGTCCTGCGCATCTGTGCGTCCACTTCGTGTTCCATTACTTCATTCAGCGCCGCCGTTCCACTGGAAACCAGCCCAATGCCCAGCAAGGCGTGGAAAAGGCCCCAGGATAGCGAGGAGACTCCCGTTTTCTGCGCTCCGAAATAGTAGCCGCACCATGCCGTCATAACGATCAAAGTAGTCACACGCAGCTTCATCAACTCGGCATAGTCGCGCAGTAGAACGGTTGCCTGCCTGCGTAGAAGAAAGAGTGGCTGGGTCATCGTCCTCATTGGAAAGTTAGTGGTGTGGTTGTCGTACCGCTTCCTTCACAGGGTCAGACGTGTTTCCCGAACCGGGCAAGGAGGCAGCTCCCACAAAGCCGCCCAAAATACTCCAAGGATTGCATAGGTACTCTCATGGCTTTCTAAAGTCAAGTCCAAACTCCGAATCGACCAGCAAACTCCGTTCGGATTAAACTCTGCGAAGCAGTTCTAATCCGCTACTGGCCGCCCGAAGAACCAGCCGCAGTAAAGCTCTCCGGCGGATCAAAAAAACATTGATGCCACAGCGCGGCGTCTGACAATGTGCCGGCCTTCCATTGCTGCAGCGTCGGAAGCGTGGCGGCAATCATCCCTCCATCTGCGGAATCGAAGATCAGCACAATTCCCGCCAATTCCTGCGGCTTTTGCGCGAGTTCCGGGTAATCCTTGTCCAGAACTGATTTTGCGAACTCCAATCTCAGTAGAGGTCCAGCATCTTTCTGGGATTCATTAATCTTTTCCACCGAGACGATTTTTACGGTTTTCCCGCGAAGAGGGCCCCAGTCCCCGGGGAACTGCGCTTTTTCTTCCCGCGTTACATGGAACAAATCCCCGGCCGCGGGTACCGGACTGGGAGGCAAGTCGCTGTCTGGAACGCTGGCCGGCATCTCCAGGTTGTTACGCCAGATCCATCCTCGGGACAGACCTGAGATCCGCACATGGACCCAGTCGCGATTAAAATCAAGCATCTCGAACTCATCGTGTGCGCTCGCCAGGAACAGTGTCTTGGCACTCAAACTCGCGGCGGCCACTACGGGGGTTCCAGATTTTTTAACCGCGACAAGGTTGGTAGGATGCGCCTGGCTCTTCAGAATCTCGTCCAGACTATTTGCCTCCGCCTGCAGCCCCCGTACATCCTGCTCGTCAAGTTTGTTCTTCCCACTCTCGGTGCCGTTCTTTTCTTTTTCTTGCTCCGCCAGACTCTGGGCCAGGGAGGATGAAAAACTGCCGCTGTTTTCCGGAATTCTCGGCACCGGCGCTGAAATCGTAGGTTCGGCCGGATTACGTTCGGCCGGATTGGGTTCAACCGGATTAGGTTCGGCCATATCCGGAGCCTTCTCTGTTCGCGCTGGCACAGCCGACGGGAAACTCTTTACGCTCGGTTGTGCTGCTTTGCTAGCGATTTGATCCGCCAGTTGATCGAGCAGGTCCATCTCCAGACGGCCATTCGACGCGAGTAGTTGATATCCAGCATGAGCGGCGACTGGATCGGCGTACCAGGCTGTCACCTGCACACTCACGCGCACCAGACATCCTCCCGACGCAGTTGAGCTGACTTGAATCTTCGACTGATAGTAACCGCGCTGGAAACGCTCCAAAGGATGATCCGAAGAGGTGGCGAAGCCATCGAGCACCGGTAGACGCCCCCCCATGGCAGTTTGCATTCCTTTGAGCGCCTGCTCTACAGTTGCCTTTGACTGGGGGAACGTACGCTCCAACCCGCTTCCTTGCGGGTAGCCGCTTTCGACGAGACACAGAGCCACAACAAACGTCAAGAATGGGCCCGCGAGCGACCGGCCCGAACCTGCGAAACCACGCTTCATCGCTGCTCCAACTGGTCACGCATGATCCACCCGTGCTGCCCCTCGTGCGTCTCCACTCCGTACCAATAAGGCGTTGAAATCAGAATCAGGACTTCCGTACCAGCAGTAAGAGATTGCAGCGTGCTCGCCGTGTGAAAAGGCGCGGACTTCAGCGGGGCTCCCGGCGCTTTCACCACCCGTTCAACCTCCTTGCGCAGGTTTTGAACCCGCTCTTCTAACGTTTGCGCGGGCGCGGTTTGTAGCGGCGGCGCATTGTCTGGAGGCTGCGCCGTGCTCGAAGGCTGCGCCGTGCTCCGAGTTGGTGCCGGGTCGATGCGCGCGATGGGCGCCGCGCGATTTTCCGTCTCTTGAGGCTCGTCCGGGGACGCGAATGAAGGCGTCGGTGCGGCACGATCATTAGACGGTATTGTGAAAGTCCGCCTCGTTGCCAGCTGCTCTTGCCGCTCCTTTTCTGCTTCGATGTTCTGCTTTTTCATCACCTCGATGGCTTCAAGGTGCTCTTGAATGTCCTTGTATTCTGCGCTTTCGACCGAGCCGTTCGATTGATGAACCGTGCGCCGGAAGTCTTCTTGAAAAAGCGCGTCGATGCGCAAAACCGTGTTCTTTTCTCCTTGCGCCGCCACCACGTACCTCACCGCGAGCGTCCCCACGTCTCCGCTATCCTTGAAGTTGCGCGGGTCGATAGCCCCCTCGCGAATTTTGTAGAAGACCTTCCCCTCCTGGTCCCATGCTGGAAATACGCGCGAGGAGGTAGCCGCTTTTGCGCCCGCGACGAACTCGTCCTTGTTGTACTCCTTGGTTCCCCGAATTGTGCCATTCTGACTGACGTCTTCCACAACTTGCTCGACTTCGCTCGCTGACAGCGGAATGTTTACAATCAAGCCTTCTCCATAAGGCAATTTGTCTTTATCGCGGCCCAGAAGTGGGGGAGCCCCCGCCAAGACCAGAAGCAGGACCAGAGGCACGAGCCCCGCGATAGCACGATTTCTAGTCCGCCGCAGCTTCTGGCTTTGAACTCCTGTCCACCAGTTCACGATGATCTCCGTCCCAGACTCCAAAGTCTCGTACTCTCGGCACGTAGCTGTCAACATGGGAGGGCGCACGCAATTGAGTGAGTTGTTAGCAGACAGGTACATGGGTTAGTGAGAATCCTGCAAGCAGTTGGCTCGGGAAGCACAATTTTGACTGTTAAAGATACCTATCGTTCAGCTCCTCCGAGGGTCGATGCCAGATCTTGAGTGGGGGCACCTCCGAAGATGACATTGTAAAAAAATTGTCAAAACCACTTGAACTTCGGCTTTGGGCCGTAGTAGGATTTCGCGCGGTACGGTGGTACAACCTTTGTCGTTCTTTTAGTGTCACAGAGTAGCAAATGTGAAGGGGTTCGCGTTTGCTGCGTCTCTTTACGGCATTCTGTGGAAATTCTTTTTCAATCACCGACCCTGATTTAATCTTGCCGAGGAGCCGGCCATGCACGTTTTGAGTCGTTCCAATCTTCGCAAGGTAGTTTACTCTGCGATTTCCCTTCTGTCTCTGGCTGTGGTTGTTGCGCCGATGATGCTCACGCTCAGCCAGCCGGCGTACGCCTTACCTGCATTCGCCAGAAAGTATGGCCTGCGCTGCTCAGCCTGCCACGAGTCCTGGCCGATGCTTAACTACTTCGGCCAAAAATTCAAAGACAACGGCTACCAGCTGATGAACGATCGCGACGCTCCGATCTGGCAGAATCCCGGCTACTGGCCGGTCACCTTCCGCATCACGCCGATCTGGCACCGCGTCAGCACTGGCAAAGTCGCGGTTGACGTATATTCCGGGGGTGCCGCTACCGGCGCAACGACGATACAGCGGGTCGAACAGTCCGGTTTTGACCTTAGCGGCCTCGACTTCCACACGGGCGGCACTCTTGAGAAGAACATCTCCTTCTATGTTCTTCCGTCGTCGGACTCAACTGCGAGCTTTCATTTTGAGACCGTCATGGGTCGCTTGGACAACCTGTTTGGCTCTCCTTGGCTCAACGTAAAGTTTGGCAAGTTCGAACTCGACAACCTGCTTTCTGAAAAGCGCATTCTCACACTCACCGGGAACGGCGGTATCTATCAGACCTATCACTTCAGTCCTCAGGGCGATGGGAATATCTTCGGGCAGATCGGCGACAATCAGCTCGGCCTCGAGTACCTGGGACACTCCGTGGATGACCGGACGCGCATCTCCGCCGCCCTGATCAGTTCGCAGGATGGAAACGTGGGCCTGACTTTGGGATCCAACTCCTACACAGGATTCTTTACCGGCAGTCAGGCGTTTGACACTGGGAAGCTCGGAGTGCAGCGAGTCGGCTTCTACGCCATGGTCGGAGAGGCAGCCACCTATTTTCGAACCTCCGGCGGCGTGCCCATCCCCGGATCGGGAATTGGCAATAAGGGATTCAGCCGTGTGGGCTTCGTTGGACAATTCTATCTGGGTCAACACTTCGATCTTCAAGTCGTAACTCAGCACGGCTCCGATAACGCATGGTTCGGCCAGGGTTACGGCAACGCAGTAAACACGAATGGCGATGGAGGAGTGATGTGCACGACTCCCACTGGCTGCCCTCCAAACAATGTGCCGGGAACGACCCTTCCGGCGACCGCGCGAGCGCCCAGTTGGAACGGCGCCCTCTTCGAGGCTCACTACGTATACAGTCCGCAGCTGATTTTTATCGGCCGCTACGAGTTGGAAAAGGTGTCGCAGCAAGCGACGGTGGGAACCCCTTCCAATCTCGGCAACATTAGCACCTACACGATCGGCTATCGCTACAACCCGTTTATGACCAGCCGTGCTGGTTTCGCTTGGCATAACGAATACAACTGGCTGCATCAGGAGGGCACCGCGCCCGATGGGTCGAACCTCAACACAAGCGAGCTCTTGATCGGATTTGACTTTGATTTCTAAGCATTTGATTTCGTAAGTGAGGGAAAGACATGCGGACAAGATTGCAGAAGTGGATCCTTTTGCTGGGCGCAACCGCGCTTTTGGCGCTCCCGCTGACTTCATCGGCGCAACTCTCGACCTTCGATATCGAGACGCGTATCGGAACGGAAAGCCACATTGGCAATATTACCGGCCACGCTAAAGATGCCCAGCCTGACTATCGGCGCTACTGCGTCGGCTGCCATGGCCCGCTGGGCGATGGCAACGGCGAGAATGCGCAGTGGCTCGAGCCTCCCATGTACCCTAAGCCGCGTGATTTCCAGTTAGGCGTCTTCAAGTGCCGCTCCACTCCGACCGGGACCTTGCCCACCGATGAGGATCTTTTCGACACTATCGCTCGCGGCCTCGACCGTTCGACTATGCCGCAGTGGAGCACCTTTACTAAGCAGGAGCGCGCCGACCTGGTTGCTTGGGTAAAACACTTCTCTCCGCGCTGGGCGAATGAAAAACAAGGAACTCCCATCACAATTCCTCCCGAACCCGAGGTTACTCCAGAACGCATCAAGGCGGGCCGCGATGTGTATGCCCGCGTGCAGTGCTGGAAGTGCCACGGCGTCCAAGGAATGGCCAATGGACCCTCGGCCTCCACTCTCACCGATGACCTCGGTCGGCCGATAGCGGCTTTTAACTTTACTGAAGGTTCGCGTCCCAAGTGTGGGGACACGGACCGCGATATTTACAGAATTTTCATGACGGGACTGGATGGCACTCCCATGCCGTCGTTTGCCGACAACATCAAGCCCGATGAGGCTTGGGATTTGGTTTTCTATCTCCGCACCTTTATGCGTCAGCACAGCAAAGAGAAGGAGATGGCGAAGCAACTTGGCCTGAAGCCGGTTGATCCAAACGCCCCTGCGGGACAACAGTAGCGCCTACAATGGCATCGCAGTCGAAGCTTGAGCTTCACAGTTTCTAAGGAGAAACTTCCATGAAGAATCGATACAATTTCGCGGTTGTACTATCGGCAGTAGTTCTTGTAGCGTGTGGAGCGCTGATCTTAGGTCAGAAAGTGAGCGCGGCTGGCGAAGGGAGAATTACGGGAACCGTTAAACTCGACGGCGCGGCCCCGCATATGCGGGGCATCGACATGTCGAAGGATCCTTATTGCGTCAAAGCCAACTCTGCCAGTCCCGCCCACATGGAAACGACTGTGGTCGGTTCGGGTGGTGGATTGGAGAATGTAGCCGTCTATATCTCCGAAGGTTACAGCGGCCCGGCGGAGACATCGACTACCGAGCCGGTATTCGATCAAAAGAACTGCATGTATACGCCGCATGTGCTGGCGATGGACGTCAACCAGAAATTCAAGGTTACGACCAGTGACCAGACCACCCACAATATCCATCCGCTGCCCAACCCGATGACCGGAAATATCCCGTGGAACCAGTCGCAGCCCCCTGGAGCAGCACCCGTGGAAAAGAGTTGGAAGGCCGAGGAAGTCATTCCGGTGCAGTGCAACATCCATCCTTGGATGCACGGCTACTTCGTTGTGGTCAAGGGACCGTACGCGACCACCGACGACAGCGGCAATTTCACCATTAACAACGTGCCGCCCGGAAGTTACACCGTGACTGCTTGGCACGAACCGGACGAGAAGCAGACGCAGAAGGTTACCGTGGCGGCCGGTGGCACCGGAACTGCGAATTTCACTTTTAAGGCGAAGTAGTGTAGTAAGGTAAGCTTCGGCGCGCTTACAGCACAAAGCAATTCACGAATCGCCGCAGTTCTCGCTGCGGCGATTCGACAACTTAGGCCCGTTTTAATGGCCAAAGGCGGAACGATATGGCGAAGCTATTCGCGGTAACGATCATTCTGATCGCAATTGCCTCGGCAGTTCCCATCGTGATGCACATGTGGCCCATGTCGCAGGACATCTCCACCCATGGATCTTTGATTGACGAGCAGTATTCTGACACGATGCTGGAAGCTGGTATTTCATTCCTCGCCTCGCAGTTCCTGCTGGCATTCTTTATTTGGAGATTCTCAACTCCAAAGCCAGGCGAGAAGGTCAAGAATTTTCCCGGAGGCGCCACGGGCTTGGTGGTCGCAGCCTTCTTACTGGTGGGCACTGAGGCTTTGGCTCTCGGAGTGTTGGGTACCAAAGCTTGGGCCAATGTATATCTAACCCCTCCCGCGGCCGATGCTATGCCAGTCCAGGTGCAGGCGGGACAGTTTGCATTTTATTTCCGCTACCCTGGCCCGGATGGAACGTTCGGCCCAATTCACCCCGATCAGATCAGTGAAGCCAATGCCAACTTTTTCGGCCTGGACACCACCCACGACCAGGATTCCAAAGACGATATCGTGACTGCCGAACTTGCCATTCCGGTGAACCGCCAGATTCACCTCCTGATGCATTCGAAAGACGTGGGACACTCCTTCTTCGTTCCGGAATTGCGAATCCAGCAGGATTTCGTCCCGGGATTGGACGTGACGGTTCACTTCACCGCCACCAAGATCGGCAGGTATGAAATCGTTTGTACGCAGCTTTGCGGCCTCGGGCATTACAACATGAAGGCTTATCTCGAAGTGAAGTCTCAGGAAGATTACGATACCTGGATTAAGCAGCAGGCGGCTTTGCAGTAAGTAGGAGGTCTTTCAGAAGGTGTTTTGCGAAGGACCTCGCTGGACGCGGGCAAAAGAGAATCCAGGCTTAGCCCCGAGGAAACTGGACAAAATCTCTGTTGAGGTGAGGTGACCACAATGCACGATATGTCAGCTCATGCGGCGCAGCACGGCGCTCCCACCAGCTTCATTCGAAAGCATATCTTCAGCACTGACCACAAGGTCATCGGCAAGCAGTATTACGCGCTCGCGTTGCTGGCCGCCTTGATCGGCATGGTGCTTTCCTGGATCATGCGCATCCATCTGGGCTGGAGCAGTTTCGCGATTCCCGGACTGCATTGGCTTTCGAGCACCGGCGCTCCTGGCAACGTCCTCACGCCCGAGTACTATCTGCAGTTGATGACCATGCACGGCACGATCATGGTCTTCTTTGTGCTCACAACCGCGCCGTTCGCCGCATTCGGCAATTTCTTTCTTCCTATCCAGACCGGCGCCGAAGATATGCCCTTCCCCCATTTCAACATGATGTCGTTCTGGGTCACCTTCACCGGTTTCCTGGTTTTGGTTGCGTCATTCTTTTTCGGAGATGGGCCGACCCTCGGCGGTTGGACTCAATATGCCCCCTTAAGTGCGATTGGACCGGTTGGTGGTCCTGGCGAGGGTTTGGGCGTGGTTCTTTGGGCAGCATCGATCGGCCTTTTCTGCGTGGGGCAATTGTTCGGTTCGCTGAACTTCATCACCACAACCCTCGACATGCGTTGTAAAGGCATGTCCCTGATGCGCCTTCCTCTCTCCGCGTGGGGCTGGTTCATCACTTCCGTCATGGGATTGACTGCGTTTGCGGTGCTCATGCCTGCATGCATTTTGCTGATTCTGGATCACGTTGCCGGAACCAGTTTCTTCGTCGCGTCGAACCTTGTGATCAATGACCAGGTGTTACCGCACTCCGGCGGATCGACCCTGCTTTGGCAGCACCTGTTCTGGTTCTTCGGGCATCCTGAGGTTTACATCGCAATCGTGCCGGGCATGGGCATTGTTTCGCACGTGCTCATCACCAACATGCGCAAACCGATGCTGAGCCATCGCGTGCTGATCTATTCGATGGGAGCCCTTGCCGTCCTCAGCTACATGGTTTACGGCCACCACATGTTCGTCAGCGGGATGAATCCCGTCTCCTCACTGGCTTTTTCGTTCCCCACTCTGGTCATCACGATCCCTTCCACCATCGTGGTTCTGATCTGGCTGGGCAGCCTGTATGGTTCGAAGCTGCGAATTAATTCCGCCTCGTTGTTCGCCCTGGGCTTTATTTCTATGTTTATCAGCGGAGGCGTCAGCGGTTTTTTCCTGGCTCAGCCTTCGATCGACATCATGTTGCACGCCACTTATTTCGTTGTCGGCCACTTCCACCTGGTGATGGGAGTTGCAGCCATGTTTGGCATCTTCGCCGGAACTTACTTTTGGTTCCCCAAGATGACGGGCCGCATGATGAACGAGACTTGGGGTAAGGTGCACTTCTGGATGAGCTTTGTGGGCGCGTATTGCATCTTCATGCCGTTCCATTATCTCGGAATCGCTGGCAACGTGCGCCGCTACCAGGCTTTCACCGATGACTACTTGATCCCGCTGATCCCCGTGCACAAGTTCATCACGATCGCGGCGATGTTCACCGGCTTTGCTCAGTTGATTTTCGTCTACAACCTGATTCACAGCCGGTTCATGGGCCCGCAGGCTCCGAACGATAATCCGTGGGAGGCCACTTCTCTCGAGTGGAGCACAGCCACACCCCCGCCCCACAACAACTTTGGCGATAAGATGCCCGTGGTCTATCACGACCCGTACCAGTACAGCGTCGAGGGCGCAAGCGCCGACTTCGTGATGCAGACCTCGCCGGAGCAACTTAAGAACGCGGACGACGAGAAATAAGAAGTAACCGTCGGCTTCATCGATGGGTTTGAAAGGGCACGGCTTCAGCCGTGCCAAACAAGAGATCTAAGGGAATCTGGGCTTCAGCCCCCGGGGCATAGCGGGTTTCAAAGGAGTGTCAGCAGTATGGCGACTACAGTCCACGAACCGCCGAAAATCGAACTCGACCGTCTACCGAGCCAGGGCTCCGGCAATGGAGGCTGGCGGAATCTTGTTCCCGCCGACGGAGAGTTGCGGCGGGTTAAGGACCACTCCCCACCTCCCGCCAGTACCGGCATTTGGGTAGGACTGGCCGGCATTACGATGACCTTCGCCGCCTTCACCAGCGCTCTGATCGTTCGTCAGGGAGCCGCGCCTGACTGGCGGCATATCACGCTGCCTCCCATTCTTTATCTGAACACACTCGTGATCATCGCCAGCAGCTTCACTCTGGAAATATCGCGGCGCCGTGTCGCGGCCTTCATGGGCGGCTTGCAGCATCAGGATCATGACAAACACCGGGCCGAAAATCCGGCTCGCTGGCTGTATATAACGCTGTTCTTAGGATTGCTTTTTGTTGCGGGGCAGACTTTCGCCTGGATGCAGCTTCGATCTCAGGGCTTCAAACTCTCCACTAACATCAGCTACTCGTTCTTCTATGTGCTGACCGTGGCCCACGCGCTTCATCTGCTCGGCGGCCTAGGCGGTCTGGTGCGCGTGATCGGGAAGTTGAATCATTCTGTTTTGAAACGAAGTACGCTGGACGCCACTTCGCGCTACTGGCATTTCATGGGTGTCCTGTGGGTGTATCTGCTTTTTCTGCTTTGGATGAAGCTCTAACCCTGTTAAAGGTAGGAGGCAAAGTGAGCCAAGCCGATCTTTCAATTCACGGTCAGGTGTCTCGATCCACCGCGACGGAGATAATGACCGCGCCCGCATTCTCAGTCCCCGCCAAGAAGTTGGCGATGTGGCTGTTCATCATCGCAGACAGTGCAACCTTCGCCGGTTGCCTGGTCGCCTACGGATTTACGCGCGGTGCCACTCCGAATTGGCCAAGGCCTTTTCACAGCATCACCAACGTTGCGGTCATGACCTTCATTCTCCTATCCAGCAGCCTGACTATGATGATCTCTGTGCGGGCGGCTGAGATCGGCGACAAGGCCAAGGCCTTTCTTTGGATGATGATTACGGCCGTTGCCGGAATTCTGTTCGCCACCCTGCACCTTCGCGAATGGATGGGACTGATCAACGAGGGCGCGACGCTTTTTCACAATCCCTGGGGCACCCCTGCGTTCAGTTCGCTGTTTTTCAGCATCACGGGCTTGCACTTGCTGCACGTCACCGGCGGCGTGGTCGCTCTGATCGCCGTGGGAATTAGCTATAAGGGCGGACGCTACCAGGCCGATGACCTCGAAGTCACGGGCCTTTACTGGCACTTTGTAGACCTGGTTTGGATGTTTGTGGTGCCGCTGGTCTATCTCATGAATCTGTCTCACTAAGACTGGAAAGAGGCAACTACTATGACAACCGCAGACACACCCAAGAATGGTGGGATGACCAGAGATCTGATCGTCTACGTTTGCTTGTTGGCTTTGGCGGGGATCCAATTTGTCATCGCCTATCAGGACATCAGCACATCACAGATGTTTGCGCGCATGATGATCGTCGCGTGCATCGAGGCTGGGGTCGCGCTCTTGTTCTTCATGCACCTGTCGGACAGTCGTGGGCTGCGCTGGTTCGTCCTGATCTTTACCGTGACTGTAATCATGTTCCTGCAGTATGGATGGACTGACGCCTTCCGCGTCTCAAATGGCGTACCATGGGCTAGGTGACCGGGGCTGGGTGACCGAGTTGGCTTCGCCGAGTTGACTTGGGGAAGAAGGTATCGATGAAGTTTTCTAGATCAGTCTGGATGATTGGTACCGTGTTGGTGGGATTGATCATCCTGCTCGCTCCGATGCCGGCCTCCGGTCAGAGTTGCGCGCTTTGTTATACCCAAGCAGCCTCTTCGGGCGCGCGTATGATTCAGGCTTTGAAAAGTGGCATCCTGATCCTCATCGCTCCGCCGACCTTGATGAGCATCGGGTTATGCTTCGTCTGCTATCGCCGGCGTAATCAGACTCGCAACGATGTCGCCGAATCCGACATCAGTTGGAATAAAGGCAACTCCCGCAGCGATTGGTAGAATTTCCTCCACAGCCGGAATTTACTTCTTGTAAACCACCCCGCCCTTCATCACAAACGACACATGTTCCAGCACACTGATGTCCTGCAGGGGATCACCCGGCACCGCAACGATGTCGGCCAGGTATCCCGGCTCCAAGGCACCGATTTGCCCGTCCCAGCCGAGCAACTTCGCTCCATTCAGCAAATCAGCCTGCATCACCGCCAGCGGCGACATCCCATACTTCACCATCAGCACAAATTCCCGCGCCTGCGTCCCATGCGGAAACGGACCCACGTCGGAGCCGACCGCCATCGGAACTCCCGCCGCGACCTGTTTGCGAAAATCCTGCACCTTCACATCGAGCATCGCATGCTCGCGCGCGGCCTGTGCCGGCGTAGCTGCGTGATCGGCAAAATAGTCGAAGATGGTAAACGTCGGCACCGCGAAGATCTGCTTTTCACGCATCAGGCGAATGGTTTCTTCGCCGAGTTGGTTGGCATGGTCAATCGAAGCAACTCCCGCCCGCGCCGCAAACAGCGTTCCTGGTTCGCCAGTGGCATGAACCGCGACGCGTTTGCCCGATCGCGCCGCCTCCTCGACCGCAGCCTTCAATTCTGCTTCGGTGTATTGATAGATCGTAGAGAATTGCCCGTCCCGCACCTTGTCGGGCCCGGTCTCATAAATCTTGATGAAGTCCGCACCTTCCTTAAGCTGCTGCCGTATCGCGGCGACCAATTCGTCCTTATTGTTGGCGTAAGTGGCATTGGAGAGCACATGCTGAGCCGGATTGTAGTGAATGGCATCTTCGTGTCCGCCCAGGATGTCGATCGCGTTCCCGCTGATCCGCATCCGAGGCCCTGGAAGCAATCCCTCATCAATCGAATTGCGAACCGCGGTATCGGCCGACCCAGCCCCTTCGGTTCCCATGTCGCGTTCTGCCGTGAAGCCCGCCATTAAGTCGTCCCGCGCCGCAAGCAGAGCGATGATCGTGCGCTGCGGCACTGATTCTTCCACCGTCTGCAAGTCCTCGGCGCCGGGATGCAGAAACAAATGTACGTGCGCATCAATCAGCCCAGGCAGCAAAGTTCGATCCCCCAGATCGATCACCTCCGCATCCGCTGGATGCTTCACTGATGAATCCACTTCCACGATTCGTTCGCCCTGCACCAGCACTTCGCCCGGTTTCACCAAACGTCCGCTCTTTATATCCAGTAAACGAGCCGCGTGCAGCACGATCGCATGCCCCACCGGAGGCTGGGACTGCGTCTGCGCCGGAGATATTCCCAGGAAGGTGAGAGGAAAAAACAGAAATAGAGATGATGAGAAGAACCAGCGACTCTTGGTCATATGAGTACCGGATGGTACCACCGTTAGTTATGCGAGGCCACCGCCAACTCCCTCAGCATAAACTCGCGTGGGGACAGCCGCCCCTTCGACAAGCTCAGGGCAGGCTCTCGGCTGTCCGTTCGAGCGAAGCTCGACGCGCTCTCATCAAGGTCAGTAAGTTAGGCAAACTCTCTTGCTGAATCCCCTATCCGCCCAGCTCCAAACTCTTCAACTCCTCCAGCAACGCTTTCTCCACCTTCTTTTGCAACTCCACCGGCAGTTTCTTTCCCCGAGACGTCAAATAAAAGGCATCGATCGCCATCTGCCCTTCGGTGTCAATCAACGCGATTTCGATATTGCACTCCTGCCGCGAGAGGCAGGAACTGATGCGATGCAACAAACGCGGCCGATCCTGCGCAATCACCTGCAACAGCGTACTCGTCGACGAACACAGATCGTCGAAATCAATCCGAGTCTCTACCATCACTTTGACTTTGGCGTGCTTTTCGCTGCGCTGACGATCGCGCAGCATGCGATCAAGATCCGCTTCACCCGCCAATACCGCCGCGATACTTTGCTTGAATCGTTGCCACTCCGAGAGATTTAACTCGAGCGTGCGGAAGCGGTCGGTGAAGTAGAGCGTGTCCACCACGGTTCCGGCCTGGTTGGAAAAAGCATTAGCCTTCACAATATTCATTCCCCAGGCCGCCAGCACGCCGGTCAAAGTCGCGAACAACGAAGGACGATCCTTGGTCACCAGAGTCAGCTCATACCAATGCCTTCCACGCTTCAAACCCACCTGCACCCGATCATGACGAAACTCCTCCGCCATCGCTATGTGCGCCATCACTTCTTCGGCGGAGTGCACCAGCAAATACCTCTGCGGAAATCCCTCTACAAAGTCCTTGAACTTCGCGCCCGTCACTGGAGCCAGGCTGCGCAGCCGAGCCAGTTTTTCATCGCTGGCATCGCCGTGCACACGCTGGTCCGCACTTCGGTTGAGGTAGTTCGCTGCGGAAATATAAACCTGCCAGACGTTTTCTGCCTTCCACGGGGTCAGCGCCTCCGGATTCACCGCCTTGATGTCTGCATAGGTCAACAGACACAGCATTTTCAGCCGCTCGGGCGTGCCCACCTTCTCCGCGAACGACGCGACCGTTTCCGCGTTGAAAATGTCTCGCCGCAGTTGCGCCGACATTTCCAGGTGGTTTGCGATCAGGAACAGCACCATAGCGCGCTCGCCCGGCTCGACATCCAGGCGATCCAGGCAGCGGCCGGCGATTTCCACACTCGCCTCCACGTGATTGTTGTTCGGCACTCCCTTTCCCGTGTCGTGCAACAACAGCGCGAGGTAAAGCAACTCCGGATCTTCCAACTCCGCCAGCAACTCAGCATACCGCTTGTCCCACTCCGATTTCGATTGGTTCAACCGGTGCAGACTTTCAATAGCCAGAATCGAGTGTTCGTCTACCGTGAAACGATGATAGTAATCGCGCACCACCAGCGAATCGATAGGCTTCAGTTCCGGCAGCAGCAAAGTCAGCAGGCGCAGCGAATGCATGGCGCGCAAAGCCTCCGCGGCATGCGGCTGCAGCAGCGTTTCCTGCAGGTAGAGCCACAGTTCCGCTCCCCTCGGCGGAGTCACGGCCAGCGCCGGCAGCGCCTGTTCGATTCTGTGCTCAGTGTTCGCGCTCAGCTTGAGCCCGTGATGCGCCATAAAATGAAACAGCCGCAAGAGCATTTCGGGATCTTGCAGCGACGACGACTGTTGTAAAAAAATCAGCCCATCCACCACCGAGAAATCGGGACTCGAGGGCCGCGACCGCCAGTCCTGAATTTGCCGTCGCAAGGAAGACCACGCCTCGGGAATCTCCTCAAGCAGCTGCATTACCGTGCGCTGCACTGCGCGGGCATGCCCGAAATAAATCCGCATCCAATCCGCAGCAGTCAGCTCCGCTGCGTCTGCGGCTCCGATTTTCCGTACCGCGGCTTCGTCCTGCGCCTCCCAGCTCAGTGCGTTGTCGTCCCGGCCATGGCGAAAATGCAGGAAACACCGAGCTGCCATCAGGAATTCCAGAGCCGCATCCAACTGCTTACGTACCGGTGCGCGCAGCAGGCTGGCTTCAGGCCAGTCGCCGAGCTGGCCCATGGATGAGATCAGTGCTAGCCAGCAAGCCACGTTGTAGTCTCGCAGACCGCCCGGACCCTCTTTTAGGTTTGGCTCAAGATGGAATACTGTCTGCCCAAACTTTCCATGCCGCTCCCGCGTTACCTCGGCCAGCCCACGCAGCAACGGCTTTGACTCGCGCATCACCAGCTTGGGAATCAATTTGTCATGAAGCCGCGCAAATAACCCGCGATCCCCCGCCAGGTAGCGGCAATCGAGAAGGGAGATCGTAAATTCCGTATTGTTTGGATCGAAGCGGTCGCACTCTGCCAAAGTGCGCGATGCAGGACTTAACTTGAGCTTAAGATCCCACAGTTCCTGGGAGAATCGCTGGATGGCCTCTTTGTGAGTTTCTTCGCCGCTCCGATCGGCATACAGAAAAAGCAGATCGATGTCAGAGTAGGGAAACAACCAGCCCCGCCCAAATCCTCCGGTCGCGACGAGTGCGAAGTTCGCGGGGCCTTGCTCATCGGCCGAAACCATGTCCTGCCAAAGCCGCCTGAGGATTTCTTCGATGAGCCGCGTCCGTTGTGCGACTGCCGTGTGTCCATTCCCCGTCACTGCGAAATCACGGCCAATTTTCGCCGACTCTTCGGCGAGGGAACCCCGCAGTTCACTAATCAGTGAAGACGCTGCCGTCATGACGATGGATGACCGTTGCTCTCATGTCTTTGGGAGAGGAGTGCTGATACTTAGCCGCTACGATGCCTGGTGATGTCTGAATATGAATGTAGTTATGTTTGATGCCTTGGTACGATTGCGGCCCCTTCCCCAGACACTGCCCTACAATGCGCCCTCGCCCCGCTCCTCATTGCGAATACGAATCGCTTCGTCCACGCGCGTCAGAAAAATCTTTCCGTCGCCAATCTTACCCGTGCGTGCCGCTTCGAGTATGGCTTGCACCGCCTTTTCCACCATCGCATCCGCTAAGACCAACTCCAGCTTGGTCTTGGGAATGAGATCGACGCTGTATTCGCGGCCTCGGTAAACCTCGGTGTGACCCTTCTGCCGCCCGTGTCCCCGAACCTCGATCACCGTCATGCCTTCAACGCCAATCTCGTGCAACGCGTTCTTTACCGCCTCCAGCTTGGAGTTTTGTATGACTGCTTCGACCTTGGTCATGATTTTGTTCTCATGTTCGTGCTCCCGCAAGCGAGATCCATGTGAACACAATCCGGCACGCGCTCACTTTACCGTTTGTCGCCGCTTCGCGGAAATTGAAACTATTTATCGTTCCCATCAGGATTTGTTATGCAAACACCTTAAGACGCTTACTTCGCCGATCCCTTGTCTGCCTCAGCCGGCGGTGCGGGTGGCTTGGCGAACTTTGCGTCATCAACCGGAACGTTCTGCTTGACCTCGGTCAACTGAATCGTGAAACGTCCGCCCGGCCGCGCCAGCGTCCAGCGATATGGAATCTTCACTCCGCCCACTTCGCGGTAGTCCGCATAATCGATCTGCGTGGGCATTCGCCCGAAGGGAGTCTCTCCATAACGAATCAGCCGTAACAGTAACCCAGACTGAGCATCAAAATAAAGTCGCAGCGGCGTTTTTTCCCCGCGCCTGCCGACTAAGAAGTAAGCATCGTGGTCGCCGATCTTTTCCGTGCCTCGCACCTGCACTTCGCTGAACATCCCCTTCAAGTGCGCCGCAAAGTGGAGATCCGCATCCATAGCTGCACCGTCGATGTCCGGTCCGTGCATCTCGCGCACCGGTCGTCCCGGAACACCCAACCAGCCATCGTGGCCATCGAAGGCGGTGACGCTCTCTCCATCGGGAGTGTGCGTCAACGATACTCGCTTGTCCGGATCCTTCGAGAAAATATCGATGGGAACATCCCGGTCTCCAAATGTGATTGTTCCCTTCATCACGCGGCTCGTAACCTTATCGAGCGCTGCAGCGCCGCCCACCGCCTTCAGATACTTGTCCAATAACTGATCACCGGTTGGGCCGCTCGCCTCGTTCGTTTCTGCCCTGATCCCTTCGCTCTTCTTCGCTTCGCCGACGCTCGGCTTCAGATCTTCCGCCATCACCGGTGGCGTTCCCACAGGATCAGTACTGCCACGGTGGCAGGAATAGCAGGTTACTTCGCGATGTCCGTCGAAGTTCTCTTGATTGATGGTGAACATCATCTCTATCATCTTCCGCGCCGTCTGCTTCGGCTTCTTGTCGTCTTTTTCTAACGCCCCCTGCACATGGCAAAACTCGCATTCGACACCAAGGGAGGTGCTGATGAACTGCATCCCAGGAATCATTTGATCGGCCGGGATTCCCTTGAGCACCTGAATGTTTTTGAATTGCTCCTCCGCCTTCTTCGGCGCCGTGTCAGCCACCGGAGAAACTCCCGACTGCGTTTGTGCAAAGCCAAAGAGCACGGCGCAAATCGCCACGAAGCTAAACGTTCCAATCACTAACATTGGTTTGCTATTTATCATGAAAAGTCTCGTAAAAGATTCAAGGAGTATTCTTGTCAGCGGTCTCCGCGGATGTTCCCGGCGCCCTCCGCGATTCGAGCTTACTGATCACTCTTTCACCCTTCACTCTTTTTACGGCTCGTTACTGTACACATACTTCCCAGAAAGTTCAGCAATCACGAACCTTTCCGGCAAAAGCCCATCTACTCTTGCCTTCTGATGCGGAGGCACAAACAAGAATACGCGCTCCCGGCCGGACCAATCGCGCTGCAAATCCGCATCGCTCAAGTAAATCTTCGGCGCGTCCGCAAATGTCGAACCGAACCACATTGACGTTGTCCGTCCCTCCACCAGGTCGATCGGCCGCTGCAGATAAAACAACAACGACGAGCCGAAAGCCTGGTCCCCATAAATCATCACCTTATTCTCAGGCTTCGCCCGGTTTGCAATCTCCTGCGCGAGTTGCTTTGAAGAAAGATAAGGGCCAAATCTGCCCAGCGCGATATGCGCCGCCACCAGAAACACTGCCATTCCCGCCGCCAGCGCCCAGGTCGCAGCATAATGTCGCCGAAACAGACGCAGAATGAACGACAGCAACGGAGCCGCAAGCAATACCGCTGCTGCCAGCGCCGCCGGCAGTCGCAGCGCCGCGAACGAAGCATAGCTCAAGTCCAGTATGTGCGATGTCGAAAGGGTGTACGCATCTATATCCTGCCGGCTCAAAACATTTCCAATATCCGCCTCGAACGGCAGATTCCGCGACTGCCATAGCCCAATCGACAGCATGACGCTGGCCGCGATCCCAATCACAGCCAGAACGCCTGCGGAGGGCACGAGCCAACCGGCGCGGACTCCGCTTTCACACTCCACTTGTTCGCACTGCGCAATTCCGTCCGCCAGTAACAGCAAGAGCGGCAAATACGCGGGGAACGTGTAGTACTCCTGATTGGTCGAGATGGCAAAAAAGATCAGCACCACTCCCGCAAAGATCCAGCACAGCAACCGGGTTCGCGTCGCAAGATCACTTTTCCACTGCACTTCATTCTGGCCAGAAATGCTGGTGTTTCGGTTTCGCCACTCTCGCATTGCGGTCCTCATCGCAGTAGCCAGGTACAGACTCCACGGAAAAAGCCACACCATGTGCAGCGTCCAGTACAGTGTTGCGGGCAGCTTGTTGTAATCGCGCGGATATCGCTTGCCAAGAAATCGCAGGAAATGTTCGTTCACGAAATAAAACCAGAAGAAGCCTCGATGTTCAGCAGTGCCGGGATTCCGCAAGCCCGCCAGAATGTGCCACGGCGCGGCGATTGCCAAAAATAAAGCCAAGCCCGAGATCAGCCGGAACTCCCGCCATCGCCGCCATTCGCCGGTGAGCAGCAGAAAGAAAAATGCCGCGCCACCAGGGAAGACCAGCGCAATCAATCCCTTCGTCAACACACCGAACGCCATCAGTGCGTATCCCGCGTACCATCGCCAGGGTGCGGCCTCCGGCTCCAATGCAGTCAGAAAAAAATAAAGTGCCGCTGCGATCAACAGGCTCAGCAGCACGTCTGGGATCAAAACGCGAGTAAAAAGATACACGCCCGCGCAGGTGTAGACGAACAACAGAGCATAAATTCCTGTGCGTTCCCCAAATGCACGCCGGCCCCAGCGAAGTGCCAGGATTCCCAACAGCATGATCGACAGCACCATCGGCAATCGCGTGCTGAACTCGTTCACGCCAAAACTTTTATAACTGAATGCGACCAGCCAGTAGGGCAGCGGCGGCTTTTCCAGATATCGAACACCGTTGATGTGGAGCGTGACATAATCGCCGGTCACCACCATTTCGCGCGCGGCCTCGGCGTGCGTGCTGTCAGCATCATCCAGCAGGCCGGGAGTGAACATCGACCCAACGTATACCGCGAGAAACACCGCGGCCAGCGCGCAGTAAGCAACCAGCGGACCGCGCCCGCGCCGCGCGTTATCTGTATGTGTCGTGAAAGACGCCGGATTCGCGTTCAAAAGGATGAGCCCAATCGAGTGTTACAAATACCACCGCAGTCAGCAACTATTTCACTGTCATTCCAAGCGTTCTTTGCGTAGCGAAGGGTTCTTGGCGACGTGTGAATCGCGGGTTTGGCTCGCTTCCTTATCATACTGCCACTACACCCCGCTCAATCATTGCTTTCCACCAACGCCGCCCGGCCTGACAAAATATCGCCACTTGTCCATTCCTGCCGGAATCGCCACATCAAAAAAGCCAACCATCATTTCTTGCGACGTTTGATCGCCCCATGTCACCATCTTCTCCGGATCGGGATTATGCGGATTATTTCGCGAATTGTCATACCACGCCACTGCGCGCAACTTCGTCCCGGCTTTCAGCTCCCGGGGCTGCGCCAGTTTGTAACTCAGCTGCCAGTGAAAGTGATAATTCACGCGCAACAAAGTTTCCACGCTTCCGTCGTCATGCACAATATCGTATTCAAATCGTTTTCCGCGCAGATGCATATGCGGAAAAAAACTTAGCAGCGTCGCATCGTTGGGCAGCGTTCCCTGAACCTGAACGCGAAAATCGTCCGCTCCCGGCGGAACCATCAACGCGTGATTATTCAATTGCAATGTGACAACCCGCTGCTTCGGCGGACTCCCCGCGAACACTAGCCCAACGCTCGTCTCATCGCTTGCTGCATCACCATTGGTCGTGTAGTGCATCTGAAACACCAGGTCCGATCCCGCCGGCACAAATTTCGCCATCCCATCAGCCCACCGGTCCGGAGCGCTTCCCGGCGCGTACACCAACAACAGGTCGCTGGTGGTCTCGTGCGCCTGACGCCGCTCTTCCGGATCGCTCAACATCGACGCCGTAAAAGGCTCGCCCACCGGCGCATGCCGAAGCCACGACGAATCCGGAGGCCGGATGTACACCACAGCATGGTGCACATGCGTCGCGCTCGAAGGCCGCACCTCCACCATCTGTACCCACTTGTCTTCGGCAAAATGCGTAGCCACGATCTCGTATGTGTATTCCACTTCGCCTCGCGCAGGAATCTGTACCGGCTTGGGCATCTTCACCACCACATCCGGCTGCGGAATATTCCAGCCTTCGCTCCACTTCCGTGGTGCCGGCGCATCCTTCGCATCTCCTGCAGGCGCTCCGGCATTTGCCCACGCCGTGATCGTCGCGATCTGCTCCGCGCTCAACGAGGGATCATTCGCAAAATGTCCGTAGCGCGGATCTGCAAACCACGGCGGCATCATCCTCATCTTAACCGCCGCCGCCATCTTCCGCGCCCATGGCCGGGTCTGCTCATAAGTCACCAGCGGCATCGGCGCGGCTTCTCCACCTCGGTGACAGCTCTGGCATTTGTCCTGCAGGATCGGAACCACATCCTTATAGAAGGTAGTCAGCGAAACAGGTTGGGATTGTTGCTCGTATCCCTTGGCACCGGCGATCGTGATCTGCCGCGTCGGTCCAATAATAATGATGAGCAAAGAGAGCGCCGCCGCAGGAAGTGTCACGAGGTTCCTCACGAGCGCAGAAACTCCAGCGTCAATGCCCACGCCTGTCGCGCCGAGTGCGGCTCATACGCCGCTCGTTCATCGCAGAAGAATCCATGATCAGCACGCGAAAACTCAACGTTCACATAATTCTTGTGTTCGGCGCCCAACGTCTCAGTCACCGCTTTCCGGTGTTCCGGCGTAATGTGCTTGTCCAATCCGCCCCAGATAAGCAACGACTGCCCGTGCAACTTCGCCGCCAGATCCAGAAGACCAGGAGCGATCCCTCCTCCGTAAAACGAAACCGCCGCGCGCAGCGAAACTACGCTGTTCGCAATAAATGAAACGCGGCCACCCATGCAGAATCCCACGCTCGAAATCTCACCCGGCTTCACCAGCGCATTCGACCGCAGCCAGTCAAAGGCCGACCTGGTATCCGCTTCAGCCGTCTCCGTTGTCACCGCCTTGAGATGCGGCATGACCGAAGGAAAGGCCGTATAGCTGGCCTCAAAACCCGGCGGCGCTGTGCGATGAAACAGTTCGGGCGCGATCACGACGTATCCCTCCGCGGCAAACCGGTCGCTCACATTGCGAATGTGATGATTCACGCCGAAGGCTTCCTGGAAGAGTAGCAGGCCGGCATGCGGCCCACCTAGCGCCGGGCGCGCTACATAGGCCGCCATCTGCGTTCCGTCAGCAACAGCTAGCTCTACGTTTTCTCTAATAACCTCAGTCGAGCTCATGCCACTTTCCTGGACCAGAACAAAATGACCTAATTAGTTTCGCATAATTACTCACCCCGAACCCATGCTCCTCGCGCCCGCCTCCAAAGAAAAAATGCTACAGTAATCGGTCATGTCTGCGGCCGATTCCATCTTCGTTCGCGCCTGCAAGTCGCAGCCCGTCGACCGAACTCCTGTCTGGTTCATGCGCCAGGCCGGACGTTACATGCCTGAGTACCGCGCCGTTCGCAAACAACATTCCCTGCTTGAAATCTGCAAGATGCCCCAACTCGCGGCCGATGTGACGATCACTGCTGCCGAATTTCTTGGCGTCGATGCCGCCATTATTTTTGCCGACTTGCTGCTTCCTCTCGAAGTGATGGGCCTGCCCTTTCATTTCTCCGCCGGCGAGGGCCCCGTCATCGAACGGCCCGTTCGCACCCTCGAAGATGTGGGTCAACTTCGCACCGACCGCGCCGCCGAGCTGGGTTATGTATCCGAGGCGGTGAGTTTGGTCGCGAAACATTTCGCGAGCAAGCTCCCGGTCATCGGTTTTTGCGGAGCGCCCTTTACTCTCGCCAGTTACATGATCGAAGGCGGCGGCTCGCGCCATTATCTCTACACCAAGAAAATGATGTACAACTCCCCGGCCAACTGGGATCAGTTGATGCGCAAGCTGGTTGACGTCACTGCTGAATATTCTGCTGCTCAAGTTCGCGCCGGCGCCGACGTGATCCAGATCTTCGACAGTTGGGTGGGTTGTTTGAGCGTGGAGGACTATCGCCGCCACGTTTTGCCGCACGTCACGACACTTGTCAAGCGCATTCAAAAGTCCGGCGCTCCGATCATTTATTTTGGCACTGACAGCGCCACTCTGCTTCCGGCGATGAACGAAACCGGGGCTGAAGTTATCGGCCTGGATTGGCGCATTCCGCTTGACCGGGGGTGGAGAGATCTCGAATATCGCTGTGCCGTTCAAGGCAATCTCGATCCGGTACTGCTTTTCGCGGATTGGAAAGAACTGAAATCTCGCGCGGAACACATTCTGCACCTTGCGAGCGGACGCCCTGGCCACATCTTCAATCTCGGCCACGGCATCTTGCCGGAAACGCCGGTCGAAAATGTGAAGAACCTGGCTCGCATGGTTCAGGAGCATTCGCTCAGGAGCATTCGCCGATGAATCCGGCAGCGGAAAGCCGCATACCGAAAGTTGGAAGTCGAATCCCATGACTCGCATCGCGATCATCGGCGGCGGCATCTCCGGACTCACCGCCGCCTTCGCGCTCGGAGACCATCGCCGCGCCGGAGCACTCGAATACACAGTCTACGAATCCTCGCCGCAGCTTGGGGGCGTCCTGCGCACGGAACACGTTCAGGGTTGCGTTGTGGAAGCTGGCCCAGATTCCTTCATCAGCGAGAAGCCATGGGCCGCCGATCTCTGCCGCGCGCTCGGCCTCGGCGATCAACTCATCGGCTCAAACGACGCCGACCGCAAAACCTACATCCTGGTGCATGGCCGCCTCATCCCGATGCCCGACGGCCTGATGTTCATGGTTCCGACTAAGATTCTGGCCACGGGATTCTCTCCACTTTTTTCCTGGTCCACCAAACTGCGCATGGCGCGGGAACTTCTTCATCCTCCGCACGCCGGGGACGCCGATGAAAGTGTAGCGTCTCTGGTCGAACGCCACTACGGCGCGGAGATGGTCGATCGCCTCGCCGACCCGCTCCTCTCTGGCGTTTACGGTGGCGAAGCGGCCAGCCTCAGCGTTCGTGCCGTCCTTCCGCGCTTCGCCGAGATGGAGCGGGTTCACGGCAGTCTTGGCCGAGCCATGCTAGCCGCACGCAAAAAAATGCTTCGTCCCGCAAACAAACCAGCACCTCCGCTGTTCACTTCTCTCAACCGCGGCATGCAGCATCTCGTCGAAACTCTCGTTCCGCGGCTGAACCAGACCTCACTTCTGACCTGCACTCCGGTGCAGTCGATTCAACTCGAGGCCGAAGGAGGCTGGAGCGTCTTGGCTGGACCGAAATCCGGTCATTTTGAGGCCGTGATTCTCGCTGTGCCGACTCACGCCGCAGCGAAACTTCTGTCGAACTGCAGCCCGGAACTCGCTGCCGAACTCGCCGCCATCCAGTACAGTTCTTCCATCACCGTCGGACTCGGCTATGATCGCAGCGTTCGGCAGTCACTTCCTCCGGGCTTCGGATTTCTCGTACCGCGCAGTGAAGGCAAGCAGTTGATGGCTGCGACCTTCGTTCACAACAAGTTTCCCCACCGCGCCCCCGAAGATCGCGCTCTGCTGCGCTGCTTCTTCGCGGGATCGAACTCAGAAAAGATGTCGCAGCAAACCGACGACGCCATCATCGCTGTCGTCCGCAACGAGTTGCAGCAGATCCTCGGCCTGCGGGCGACGCCTCTCTTTGGCCGCGTCTACAAATGGAAGTCGGCCATGGCACAGTACGGAGTTGGCCACCTCGAACGTCTCGACCGTATCGAGCGCCTGCGCCAGCAGTTGCCAGGGCTGGCCCTTGCCGGCAATGGCTATCGTGGCATCGGCGTTCCCGATTGCGTCCGCACCGGCCAGGAGGCGGCCAATCAGGTTCTCAAACTACAGATGACTGCTGACTTGCCTCGTGCGGTCGCTGGCGACTCATCCCTGCGTTAGACATCTGTGGCGCGGGCACTCCCTTCGGCAAGCTCAGCGCAGGCTTGCCCGCGAAATACGTACAGCGCAGGAACCCCGAGGAAGTGATCCCTTTAGGAAATCTACGCAGGAACATCGGTCTTAACTTTCATCTCCCGCCTAATTTTTCCCACCACCAGCCGAATCTCATCATAAGTAATCTCCGGCGGCAGAATATCTTTCACCGGCTTGAGTCGCTCAAACCCGACCCGGGCGCATGCGGCTCCAATCACAGATTGCTTCTCGGGACTCACCCAGGCAGGCTGAAACTCAACCTGCCCCGTCTCCAGGAGATTCGCGACCGCATTCACGATCGTCGAGAGTTGCCGTCCCCGAGCTTCTGCGATCTCTTCAAGGGTTAGGCCTTCGCTCAGCAAACGCAGAGTTTCATCGACCGGCTTTGCCTTCCGTTCCGAACGACTTGCCCGTTCCCCTTGGTCAAATTTCTTGAGCGCATCCAAAATGGGCTGTCCATAAACTTCTGCTTTGCGTTCGCCGATCCCCGGAATTTCGAGCAATTCCGCAAGGAATTTAGGAGGCCGGCGGCAAATCTCTTCCAGCGAAGAATCATGCAGCACAATGTAAGCAGGAACGTTCCGCTCCTTCGCCATGGCGCGCCGCCACTCGCGCAGATACTCGCGCAATTCCTCAGCCTCAGCTCCCTCAGCCGTAACAGGAACTGGCAGCAGCGGCAATCGCTTCCTACCAGCGGCAGACCTGCGTTCCGCCGCCGCTGCAGGAGACTTCGCCATCCACTCCGCCGTGGTCCCACAAACGTCGCACGCTGCACAAGTCTCCCACTTTGGAGTTTCTCCGAAGTGCGCGCAGATCTGCCGGTGACGGCAGCGCCTCGACTCCACAAACTCCCGGATAATTCGATACCGCTCCCACGCCCGCTCGCGCTCGGCCGAGTCCAGAATCTGATTCGCGAAAAATCCCAGCAGCCCAGCATCTTTCTTTTGCCACAGCAAAACACAATCCGCGCTCTCGCCGTCGCGCCCCGCGCGGCCAGCCTCCTGGTAGTACTGCTCGATCGACTTCGGAAGCGACAAGTGAATCACCGCCCGCACCGCCGCTTTGTTGATGCCTAAGCCGAAGGCGATGGTCCCCACCAGCACGCGCACTTCGTCGGACATCCATCGCTCCTGGTTACGACGCCGCTCCTCAACTCCCATCTTCCCGTGGTAACCCACGGCGGTAATGTCGTGGTCTCCCAAAAAATCCACCGTCTCTTCCACGCGGTTGATCGTCGGCGAATAAACAATCACGTTGCTGCCGGAGTAGCTGCTCAGCGCATCGACCAGCAACTCCATTTGCTCCGGCCCTTCACACTCGCGCACGAGGTAGCGCAGGTTCGACCGATAGAAGCTGGCAATATATTTGTCGGGATTGCGTAACTCCAGTTGCGCCAGAATGTCATGGCGCACGTGCCGCGTGGCGCTCGCCGTAAAGGCAGCAATCGGGCGATCCGGAAATTTTGTGCGCAGCCGGCTCAACTGCCGGTATTCCGGACGGAATTCGTGTCCCCACTCCGAGATGCAGTGCGCTTCGTCGATGGCGAAAAATGCGATGGGCACATGCTGCAACCAACCCATGGTATCGCCTCGCGCCACTCGCTCCGGTGAAACATAAAGCAGTCGGTAAGCGCCTTCGCGCGCGCGGCTCATCACCTTTCGCTGCTCCGCGTCGCTCAAAGTACTATTCAGTACCGCAGCCGGAATCCCCATCTGCGCCAGTTGCGTCGCCTGATCCTGCATCAGCGCAATCAGAGGAGAAATCACCACTGCCGTTCCTTCCGACACCACCGCCGGCAACTGATAGCATAACGATTTGCCTCCGCCCGTCGGCATCACCACGCACGTATCGTGCCCGGCCAGCAAGCTGCGGACGATGCGCTCCTGCAACGGGCGAAAGGTGCTGTAGCCCCAGTACTGCTTCAACGGTTTGAGCAAATCCACTTCGGAGTTCATCAATCAACTGTTCGGCAATCAGTGTTCGTCAATCAACCGTTCGGCAATCAACTCAAGGTACACTGGGGCGAAGCTTAGGAGAAAGTAAATTCGCACGCGGACCGTGCCGCTTTTTCAAAAACAGGAATTTCCCCCAGTCACAGCAAATCGAATCGGTCGTGACACTTTTACTTTGCGGCGAGTGCGTTGTGTTTCTTCAGGAGATCGATGGTTTGCTGAAGAGGCAAAGCCTTCACTGTGTGTCCGTTCCCTGACACGTCGTGCGCCCGGAACATCGAGTTATCGATCGCCTCTTCGGTGGCCTCTATCACCGCTTCGAACAGCGGAGACATACTTTCGTTGCTCAACAATCCTTTCGGCTGCCACAGCGCATTATTCGGGTCGATACGCACATCTGCCGAACTGGAAAATGCAATCACGTAGTCTCCACTGCCATTGCTTTCACTCGACCCACTCCGGGCCAGTCCCATCATGGCGCGTGCTGCCAGCCGGCTGAGGTTGCGGTGTTCCAGCGGAGCATCCGTAGCTACCACAATCATGCAAGAGCCATCCACCGACTGCGCCGTCGCATCCCTCGTCGGCCCTGGCTCTTTGTTTTCGCTGGACGCCCGCTGGGGATAAAACTTTCCCAGCTCGTTGCCGACAGGCACACCCGCAATAATCAGATTCCCACCAAAATTTGTCTGGACTAACACACCCACTGTGTAGCCGCCAAGCGACGCTGGCAGCCGCCGTGACGAAGTTCCAATTCCCCCTTTGAACCCAAACGCAACCGTGCCAGTGCCTGCACCAACAACCCCTTCCTCGACCGGTCCAGCAGCTGCGTTCTTGATCGCCGAAATTACATCGTCGGCGGAAATGGGGCGCGAACGAATGTCGCTCAAGTAGCCGTCGTTGGTCTCACCCACCACCGGATTCACTGACAGCACATTTTCATTTCCTTTGAGGTTGAACATGTAGGTGATGACAGCGTCCGCCACTCTGGGAACCGAGTCCGTAGCGGTCAGCAGGATGGGCACCTCAATCTCGCCCATCTCGTTTACCTGCGTCGAGCCGGCCAGTTTTCCATATGCATTGCCCAGGAAAACCGCGGCCGGAACCCTCTCCTTATAAAGATTGCCTCCGTGCGGCAGAATAGCTGTCACACCCGTTCGGATGTTGTCGCCGCGAATCAGCGTCGTTTGACCTACTTTTACTCCGGCAACATCCGTGATGGCATTGAGCGGGCCAGTAGGCAAAACGCCCACTTCCACTCCCAGATCGCGAATTCGCGGTCGCTGTTCCGATTGTGCGAAAACTGCCATTGCTGTCACCAACAAAGAAGCCGTTATGAAAAGAGATCTTGCGCTCATGAAGAATCCGTTTTTCGCTAATTTATTGAGACGACCCGGAGCACTTTTCTTCGCGATGATCACTCGAAATCCGGAGCTGGCGCCTCTCCGCAGAATCCATCAGAGAAACGTCCATCAGTGAACAAAGGGATAAATCTCGTCATTGATCCAATAGCTCGCCAACACCATTGCAAACAGCGTGCCCAGTGACCACAATATCCAGCGCCGGTTGCGCCACACTGCGCCCAGAGCCGAGCGCTGGATTGGAATGTCCACGAAATAAGCGGTGCAATAACAAAGATTGGCCAGCAAAGCGAGGATGGCAAGCAGGAAGAGTGAAGACAGGGTCAGCGCCGGGCGAAAATGGGGCCAGGAAACCAAAACCCAAAAGAGGGTGACGACAACGAGGATTGCATTGTAGGCAAGGCGTCGCGGCTCCCAGAATCGGATCGCATCTCCCAGGCTCTGCCGCAAACCGTCGGATGATTCGCCGGAGGAACGTTTCGGAGTCGTTTCCATTTTAGAGTCCCCGTGAACGTCAGCACGCAGGATAAACCATTTTTCCACTTATTCGTTCAAGGGTGCCACCCGATATAGGACTTCCGGATAGCGCTTCGAAAATAGCACCCACGCCCCTGCGATTACCAGGAAGCACAAGACGCTGCCCTCAGGCCCAACCATCCCTCCTGTAATCCAGCTTGGCCCGTGAAACGACGACTTCAGCAGATGCCCGGGGAAAAGCGTGCCACTATCCGGCACAGAATAAACAAAAGTCTCTCCCCAATCCCAGGCTGCGTGAAAGCCCACCGCAAACCACAATGTTCCCGTGCGGCGCAGCGTCAAACAGAAGAAGAACCCAATTACCGCTGCCGCCAGCAAGCCCGGCCACTGCTCGCCAGCATTCTGCGAGTGGATCAGGCCAAATGTGCACGACAGCAAAATTGCAGACGGCCAGAAACCAATCGCCCGGGTTAGCGTGAACTGTGTATAGCCGCGCAGCAGGAACTCTTCAAAAAAGCCCACCAGCAGGAAAAACACGGCCCAGAACCCCGCAAACTTCCAAATTCGCGAGCCATGAATTGCCAGATGCCCAAGTTCAAACACGCGCAGCCCATACAACGCCGCGAGCAGTACCGTGATTGCCGCGAGTCCCCACACCCCGCCTAGCCAGAACAATTTTCCGAACGCCTGCTGCCGGGGCAGACCATATACACCCCACCGACGCTTCTCAACTCTGGCCAACAGCAGCGGTGGAAGCACCGCCGCCAGCAGCACTCCAAACTCCTCCAGCATCATCGGCCACAATCCGCTGGCATCCAGTTCCAGCGACCCAGCCCAGCGGCTGGCGACGAACTGCAGCGGATAAAACATCGCCACATAGAACGCGAGTCCCCACCCCGCTCTAAGTCCGTCTGCTCCAAAGAACACGTCGCGTACGTAGGAGGGTCGCACCGAAAAATCCGGCGCGGGAGTCGGAATGCTGGCCGCAGTCGACTCCGGCTCCTGCTCCCGGCCCGAAATGTTCATCCCTTCCTGCATCGCACATCCGACCAGAGATCTCCGACCAACGATCGTTCAATTCAAACCAGGACGCACTCATTGTGCCGCGTCTCTCGCTTCCCAAACCGTCCTGCGCCATGGTAAAACACTCGGCTCACCCTTATGACGCGATTTTTCGACCGCGAACGCTTCGGCCGTCCGCAGTTTCTAGCCGGAACGTTGCTCGTGGGCTTTCTGGCACAGGCTGTCTGGCTCGTCCGCTGCGAACTGCGCCCGCCAGAGTCGCCGACGTCCGATTCTCGTGAAAACGCCGCTCCGGGCGCCTCCGAGCAAGCCCGCATTGCCGCAGGATGGCGACAACTCCACGGCGGAGCCATCGCCGGAGCGCCTTACCCCGATTCCGCAGGTGCGCTTCCGATCGAAGTTTATCGGGACGCCGATGGCTTCGACACGGAGCACTCCCCCCTCCTCGCCATCGCGACCGCCGCGCCCCTGCTCGCCTTGCCCCGGGCCCTGCCCAATCCCGAATCATCGCCATACGGGCGCTGGCTTACGCGCATTCCTTTCCTCGCCTGCGGGGTCTTCCTTGGAGCTTCGTTATGGTATGTCGCCCGCCGCATCTGCGGAAACACCGGAGGATTCCTTGCCCTCACCCTCTATTGCTTTTCTCCTTCACTAATCCAGGCCAGTGCCGTCTGGCATGCCGAGCCTGAAATCCTCGCCGCCTGGGGATCGTTCGGGGCTATCTTTACCGCCATCGCCGTTGCGCACACGCTCTACGCCCCGCGCGAAGTCATTCTGTGGAATTGGCGCCGCATTGTTTTGCTCGGCGTCTCCATAGCTATTGCCGTAGGATCCCAGTTCTCCATGATCATTGTGGTGCCGTTAGCGCTCGCCTTCCTGCTTTATCTTGCGCCTGTTCGGCGGATTGCAGCCCTCATCATTTGGGCCACCTCTTGTCTCGTGGCGCTGGCGATACTCTTCGCAACCTACTTCTTCCATCCTCACACTATTTTCCAGGGGATGCTGCACGCCTCTTTCTGGGGAGCAACCTGGCGGGCCTTTACCGTGCTCGGAGTCTACCGGCAGGTTGCATTACAAATTTTGCGGGCATGTCCTGCCTTTGCTTTGCTCCTGCCCGTGGCGATAGCAACTTACCTCGTGTGGCCGCGCACTCGCTATTTCGGCAACACAGCTCCTGCATTGGTCGCCCTGCTCTTCATCGGCATGGCAATGGCCCATCCTCACGTCGCTGGCGCGGGATTTCTCGTCGCCTCAATCCCTTTCCTGCTGATCTTCGTCTCTGGCGTTATAGCCGATCTCATGGAAACTCCGTGTCGTCTCGTCATTACCGCTTGTGTCGGGGGGTTGCTCGGCGCGTATATCCTCTGGAGTCTGATGGCTTTATGGCAAGTGCCGCACGGATGATTTCTGACTGATTTCTGAGGCGCGCCGAGCCGCGAGTCGCGTGACAATTCTCTACAATTCCCCGCGCATCTCGTCCCGTCCACCCGTGATCTAAATTTCAAAGGGTTGTGCTGTCCGGAGGTGCGCCATGTCGTTCCCGTTGGAGTATCATAGTGATGTGATCTGCCCGGTACAGCGCTCGATTCCAGCTCTGCTGGCGCTTTTCGGGATGTTTCTGCTCCCGCCTCTTTTTGTGACCAGCAGTCCCGCTCAAATCAACAGCGCGTCTTCTTCTGGTTCTGGTCATTCCTTCAGCGCTGCGCCGCCCACTGGCAGCGTCGCGCCGCCAACCGGCAGTATTGCTCCGCCAACAGGCGCGGCACCGGCTCACAACGGCTTTGGGCAGCCCAGCTCGGGCGTAACCCATTCCGGCAACTTTCCGCATTCCCCAGGCTGGTCAAACAACACCGGCGAACACCATCACCCGCACCACACTGCCAACGGCGATTCCTATTCTCCGAATATTTACCCGTACTGGTATGCGGTCCCGGTTCCGTACGCCGTCGACGCGAACGACGCCAGCAACAGTAGCAATGATAATGATGACGACGATCCTGAGTATCAAGGAGGTCCGACTGTTTTCGACCGCCGAGGAGCGGGCGCTGCCTCCTACGTCCCTCCTTCGTACGAGGGCCCGGCCCATGCGCACGGTGGGACGGAAAACGCATCTGCACCGCAATCGAGCGCCAATGCGACTCCTGAATCACTGCAATCCCCAACTACCCTCGTCTTCAAAGACGGTCACAGCGTAGAAGTGGAGAACTACGCCATCGTTGCTCAAACACTTTACGATCTAAGTCCAGGTCATCCGCGCAAGATCGCTCTGGCGGACCTTGATCTCCAGGCTACCGAAAAGCAAAACGACGACCGCGGCGTCACCTTCCAGTTGCCGCCCACAGCCCAGGAAAATTAATCATGCGCCCCCTCGCTATTTTCGGCCGTTTAGTGGGGCGCGGACCTACCATGAGCGACAGCCGAAGGGGCTCACGTCCCCGAAATGCGTCTGGTAGGTTTCTCCGCGCACGGAATTTCTGGCGCAGTCCAGTTTTACCGCTGTTGTTGCTACTCCTAATGCTTGCGCCATTCGCCTCGGCCCAGAGATCTGCATCTGGCTCTCCCGCGCACGCCGTCGCCGCAGGCAGACCAGCAGGGTCGCACTTCAACGGTTTTGCGAGCGGACGCGGAGCGTTCTCCCACTCCGGATTCCGCCGGTCTTCTTCGTATCCGTATCCATACGCTCCCTATGCTGCTCTTCCATTCCCGTTCTTCGGAGATTCCTTTGATCCGGGCGATATCTATTCGACTGGCTATCCGGTCGCCTCTGAGCCTCCTGCATACGTCTTGCAAGCCGCGCAGCAGATGCTAGGCTCCGCGTCCGGTTCACCGCGGCCTGACATGATTTCTGGCAGCTCGCGCGATTCTCTGTCCTCCCAGCCGCTGGTGATGGAACTGCAAGGCGGCCGCTATGTCCGCGTCGCTAGAGCCGCAATCGATGGCGAGGCCCTGCCACTGAACTTCGGTCCCAATGACAATGATGCTCAGGAAGTTACACCGATGCGTACCCAATCGAACCGCCTTGCCGGGATCACGCAGTCTCCTGCGAATGAACTGGCGCCCGCAGTCCTTGTCTTCCGCGACGGGCACAGCGAAGAAGTCCGCGACTATGCCATTGCAGACGGCATGCTCTACGTCCGCGGCGACTACTACACCGACGGATATTGGAATAAAAAAATCGAACTTTCCTCTCTCAATGTGAGTCAGACTCAGAAAGCCAATGCCAGCCGCAACGTAAGATTCGTTCTCCCATCATCACCCAACGAAGTCATCACCCGCCCGTGAGGCAGATTCACAGCGAGATTTATGAAGCACCAAGATTGATGTGGGGACAGCCGCCCTCGGCTGTCCGACGAGCGAAGCTCGATGGCCTTTGCCACGACCACGACTCCCGACGCTACGCAGCGGTGACAACGCAAACAATTTCCACACTCCGCTCTCTAGCCTTCCTCTCCCGCATTCGCAACATCGGCTGTTCCACCAAATAGTAAGACGCGGTAGCGAGTCCCACCGCAAACAACACAAAATACCAGCGCCTGTGTGGACTGCCGTAAGCAAACAACTGCTGCCACAAATAAAGGCTGTAGCTGATCTTTCCCCAACCAGACGACCGGCCGAACGTTCAGAATCCAATATGGAGTCTCCACCGCGTGCAACAACACTCCGGCGATTGAAAGATGCATCACCGGCCAAAGCACAAGCAGCAACAGGGCGGTAATGTGGAAGCGCAAAGCCCCTGCATAGATCGGGACTAGCGCCACGGGCAGGATCATCGCCAATGACCACGCCGTTTTGATTTTCGGCAGCCGCGGCGCAAGAATCGCAGCCAGGCATCCAATTGCTAGAATGTCAGCCACCGCGGGAAACGTTTCGTCCGCCCTGCCATGCAGTTGCAGCAGATGACAGGCGATTCGATAAAGCGGCGCAAACGCGACGACTCCAAGCAGAATTCCCACGCGATGCTGATACCACTTTTTCAGCACGCCGGGCCACAGGAAATAAAACTGCTCCTCCACGCTCAGCGACCATAAATGTCCCAAAAACCAGGGATGCGAAAAGTCAAAATTCGTGAGATACAAGACCGCTGCCACGGCGTGATACCAGCGCAACTCGTGACGGAAAATTACGAATACCGGCAGCATAAACACCATTGCGGCAGGCAGAATCCGGTATGCTCTGCGCACATAAAACTCCCGCAGCCGGATGGTCGCGGTCTTTTTATATTCCTTCAATAACAGCGTTGTGATCAGATATCCGGAAATGATGAAAAAGATTCTGACGCCCAGATTTGCAAACGCGCCCGCGACATCGGAATGGTAATGCAACTCCACCCAGTGGCCAGCTACAACCAGCGAAATAGAGATAGCCCGCAGGCCATCCAGCGACGGAATACGCTTGGACGGAACACGCTTGGACGGAACAACGCTCGACGGAATAACGTTCGACGGAGTTCGTTTCATTGCCGCGCAGCATAGCAGCCTGCTCCCCTGATTCCCGGTGATGTCTAACCATGGATCGCAATCATTTCTCGCGGATTTCCCAACGCGGAACGCTGCTGCAACCAGGCCTCAACTCAATCAACGCCTCATCCGATTCAGCTCCCAATCGTGGTATAATTAACGAAGTTAGAAGTGATCCTAACATCCTTAAATACAGCCAGTTACGAGACTCAGGAGAGCCCCGGATGCTCGTTCATGGGCCGCTCCGCAATCGTAGCTAAGAGCTAAGAGCCAAAAGCTAACCATGCCTGACGATCAAAATCCCGAACCGGCGGCGCTTTGCGGGCGTCTCAGCCCGCAGCCGTCGTCCCGAACGCGAGGGATCTCAAGTTTCACGAACTGAAAAGATATGCCAGACGATAACAATCCCGAACTTCCCCTGACTCCTCCGACGCCACCGGGCGACGGCAGCCCCGGCGCCCTGCACATTCAGCCCGTAAACATTGAAGACGAGATGCGCAAGTCGTATCTCGACTATTCGATGTCGGTCATTATCGGCCGCGCGTTACCCGATGTTCGCGACGGGCTTAAGCCCGTTCACCGCCGCATCCTTTACACCATGCAGCAGATGGGCCTGCAGCCCAATCGAGCAACGCGCAAGTGCGCCCGCATCGTCGGCGACGTCATGGGCAAGTACCATCCCCACGGCAACCTCGCCGTCTACGACGCTCTAGTCCGCCTCGCCCAAACGTGGAGCCTGCGCTATCCGCTGATCTTCGGTCAGGGAAATTTCGGCTCGGTCGATGGCGATCCTCCCGCAGCCGATCGCTACACTGAAGCCAAGCTGGCGCAAGTCGCCACCGCGCTGCTCGAAGACCTCGACAAGGAAACCGTCGACTTCCGTCCCAACTACGATGGCAGCGAAGTCGAGCCCGACGTTCTTCCCACGCGTATTCCCAATTTGCTCATCAACGGCTCTGACGGGATCGCCGTCGGCATGGCCACTAAAATTCCTCCGCACAATCTCACGGAAATCGTTGACGCGACCATCACGCTCATCAACAATCCAAACGCGCAGCTCGCTGAAATTCTAAAGTTCGTTCAGGGCCCCGATTTCCCCACCGCCGGCATCATCCACGGACGCGCCGGAATCTTCGAAGCGTATCGCGAGGGCCGCGGTCGCTTCATGATGCGCGCCAAAGCCGCCATCGAAAACATCACAAAAGACCGGCAGGCCATCATCGTCACCGAAATTCCGTATCAGGTGAACAAAGCTCGCCTGGTTGAGCGCATCGCGCAACTCGTCAACGACAAGGACATCGAAGATATTTCCGACATCCGCGACGAAAGCGATCGCGACGGCATGCGCATCGTAGTCGAACTAAAGCGCGGCGCCGAGCCTCAAATCGTTCTCAACCAGCTCTACAAACACACCGCCATGCAGGAAGGTTTTTCCATGATCCTGCTGGCTGTGGTCAACGGACAGCCGCGCGAAATGGGCCTGATTCAGGCCATCAAGCACTTCATCAACCACCGGGTCGAAGTAGTCCGCCGCCGCACCGCCTTCCTGCTGCAGAAAGCCAAAGACCGCGAACACATTCTCGAAGGCTATCTCAACGCCCTCGATCATCTCGACAACGTAATCACCATCATCCGCGCCAGCGCCAACCGTGCCGACGCCCGCGAAAATCTAGTCGCCTACTTCGGCGGCAAGAAAATCGATATCAACACCAGTGGCCGCGCTCCCAAGCTCGATCCCGAAAAGCCTTTCACCACGCGCCAGGCCGAAGCGATTCTCGAACTGCAACTGCATCGCCTCACCAAACTTTCCATCGACGAAATTTCCAGCGAGCTGAAAGAAGTTCGCGGGCGCATCGAAGACTACGAATCGATCCTCGCCTCCGAGAAAAAACTTCGTTCCGTCATCATCAAGGAACTCGAAGAAGTAAAAGAGCTCTACGGAGACGAGCGCCGCACTCGCATCGAAGATGAAGCCGCCGAAATCGTTCTGGAAGACTTAATCGCCGACGAGCAGGTCGCCGTCACCTTCAGCCACTCGGGCTACATGAAGCGCACGCCCATCTCTACTTACCGCATGCAACGCCGCGGTGGGAGCGGCCGCACCGGCATGAAGACTCGCGATGAGGATTTCGTCGAACACCTCTTCATCGCCTCCACTCACGCCTACATTCTCATCTTCACCAACAAAGGCCGCGTCTACTGGCTCAAGGTGTACGAAATCCCCGATGTTAGCGCCGCCGGCAAAGGCAAACACATCGGCAACCTCATTGGATTGCAACCCGGTGAGACCGTTCGCACCATGCTGGCTGTGCGCAACCTCGAAGAAGAAAATAAATACGTATTCTTCGCCACGCGCAACGGTCTGGTGAAAAAATCAGAGCTGCGCGAGTTCATGCACGTCCGCTCCAACGGCATTAACGCCATCAACATCGAAGACGGGGACGAACTCGTCGCCGCCCGCATCACTAACGGCAACCAGATCGTCTTCATCGCCACTCACGAGGGCATGGCCATCCGCTTCGACGAGGACCACGTTCGCCCCATGGGCCGCGCCGCATATGGCGTCAACGGCATCAACCTGGAAGAGGGAGATTATGTAGTAGGCATGACGGTCACGCCGAAACCGGGCGCGGCTCCAGTCGGCGGACTCGCTGCGGCAGAGGGGACATCCGCAGTCGATACCGAAGTCGCACCAACCGAGGCCGTCGACCTAACTCAGAAAGGCACGCTCATCCTCTCCGTAACCGAAAACGGATACGGCAAGCGCACTCCCGCCGACGAATACCGGCTCACGAATCGCGCAGGTAAAGGCGTGATCAACATCAAGACCACCGAGCGCGTCGGCAAAGTCGTTGCTATCGCGCTGGTTGACGAGTCGTCCCAAGTCATGCTCATCAGCCACTACGGCAAAATCATCCGCATGGATTCAAAAACCATCCGCGAATCCGGCCGCAACGCCCAGGGCGTCCGCCTCCTGCACATGGAGCCCGGCGACAAAGTAGCCGCCGCCGTTGTGTTAGCGCCAGAAGAAGAACCCAACGGCAACGGAGGCACCCTGTTGCAGTAATTGTTTGTGTGTTTAGCGACTCATTTAGATCGTAGGTCCCACAGCGACCCAAATTGATTTCTGGCAGTCTACGGGCGTTGTCGTTCCCACAACGTTGTCATTCCGAACCAAGTGAGGAACCTGCTTCTCGCCGCCATCCGCCACCATCCTCGCGCGGAATATTCCTGCTTGGTGGCCCTACTTCACTCCCTGCTTCCGATTAATCTCCGGCGAAAACTCAATGAAGAAGTTCAGCAGCGTCCCCCATCCCACCTGCTCCGCCGCCGCCCGTCCACCGTTGGTAAACGCGTTCTTCGGACTCGGTTTCCACGCCGTTGAAATCATCCCCCCGCCAAACGCTCCCCCATACAAAGCCCACTGCGGACGCAAATGCTCCTCGCTGCGATCATAAGTCACCAAATTCCTGATAAACGCATGCCGCGTCCGCCGCCACAGCCCCTGGCATTTGCACTGGTCGTAGCGCACTTCATATCCCAGCTTCGCATTGCCCAGCGCAGCCAGCGTGTTCGCCGCAATAAACTGCCCTTCCCGCGACGCGAACCGCTCCGCATACCCCGCCCATCCGTCGTCCCACTGGTAAGGGACGCCACGCACCTGGTCAATTCCCGCCGCGAACATTCTCTTCATATAAGCTTCCGGCGTATTCAAAGTCTGCCGCAAATAAATATCTTTTCGTTCCTGCGCCGTCAGCGTAACCAGCTTCCGGTTCTTGCCCACATAAATTCCAGCAATCCATCCTGATTCCCAATCCCGCGCCTTCAGCAGCCCGGCCGTAGCCGCATCCTTTGTCATGCTCACAGCCTGCTTCGTTTTGTCCTGGATCTGCTGCACCGGATTCGCGCTCTCATCCTTCTTAGTCTCTCCCGGCGCATCGGGAGTTTCCTGGGCAGGCGCTTGACCCGATGCACCCGCCTGCGGCTGGCTCTGCTCTGGCTGCTTCTGGCCCGGTTCGTCGCCCTGCGCCCACACCCGGCTCGTGCCCGTTACCACCAAAACGCACAGCGCCACCAGAACACCGCACACCCTGCCCAGCCTGATTGCCCGTTCATATTGCATCTAATCAGCACGCACTCCGCCACACGCGGCCTTTCCTCTGTGAACCCCTGTGCCCTGTGTTTAAGCCTTTGACTTCGACGCCACAGTCGCTAAACTTCGTTTCGATGCGCTCGCTCTACAACCGTGTTGCCGGACAAAGCGTCGAACGCCTCGCCGCTCTCAGTGACGGTATCTTTGCCGTTGCCATGACCCTGCTTGTCTTCGACCTTCGCGTCCCCGCCACAGAAGCCGTCCACTCAGAACACGACCTTCGCCGCATGCTCATCGCACTCTCCCCACGCCTCCTCGTCTTCCTCATGAGCATCATGACCAACGGCATCTTCTGGGTCGGACAGCAAACCCAACTCAACCACTTCGCGCGCGCCGATCGTAAACCTTGCCTGGATTCACATTGCCTTCCTCTGTTGCATCTCGCTCACGCCATTTTCGACGGCGCTGCTAGCCGAGTTCATACACTACCGCACTGCACTGCTTGTTTATTGGAACAATATTTTGCTCCTCGGCCTCACCTTATTTTGGAGTTGGAGCTATGCAACCCGCGCCCACCTTCTCGCTGACGATCTCCCGCCCGAAGTCCACCCCGCCGTGGTGCGCCGCATCGTAATCGCCCAATCCCTCTACGCCGCCGGCGCAGCCCTCTGCTTCTTCAACACCTATTACAGCATCGCCGCTATCGTCATGGTCCAATTAAACTATGCCATCGCCCCAAGATTCTGCTGGGGACTGTTCTCCCGCAAGTCCTCCGAAGAATCGTAGACGTTAGACCCGTTGCCGTGGGAAAGTGATCGGGAAGGGCACGACTCAGTCGCGCCGCATAGAGGCCTAAATGGGAACAGGCTTCAGACGCTGAGGGGGAACGGGGAAATCTTTCGCGGATTGAGCCGCGCCGCGTCCCGCATTTTCAATTTTCGCTGCGCCCAACATGCGCTAGAATGCATTCTCCATGAGCAAACAGCACTACTTCTTCAAGCTCATCCCTCCCCGCTCCACCTTTCCTCATGACATCACCGACGACGAAAACCTCCTGATGAAAGAGCACGCACGTTACTTTCAGCAACATTTCACGGCAGGCAGGATTCTCGTTTTCGGTCCGGTCATGGCAACCAGCGGAGCCTTCGGGCTCGCCGTGCTTGAAGTCGAGGATGAGGCCGAAGCTCGGCAATTTGGCGAGAATGACCCGTCCGTGCGCGCAGGCCTTAACCGATTCGAGATCTATCCCATGCGACTCAGCGGCGCACAGGGCCCGCGAGACTGAACCGAACCGCCAAAGTTTTCTGCACTCGCCTCACAGGATTTTCCGGATATTTCCCGGTACTCAGTATTCGCAGCCCGGTACTCTTACCCTCTTTCAAACGCGTGCTTCTTCTCCAACTCCTCCACCGCCGTCCGCATCGCGCTCTCAAATCTCTCCGCCTGTCCCATCAGCCCCGGAGTCGCCTCCGCCCACTCCCCTTCCATCCGCACCAGCCCATCCCCCGCCACTAACCGCCCCGCTACTTCCAGCAGATGTCCCGGCGTAGTCTCCAGATACTGCGCCTCCGTAGGATCCCCAATCCAAACTCGCGTCTGTCCACTCTCACATGTCCAATAAACTTTCCGCTCCACAAAAGTCGCAATCACATCGTCGGATGCTTTTCCAAAAACCCACTTCTGGCGCTTGAAGTCGTAATGCCGGCTCGAAAATGCCACCGGCAGCAGCTTCCCCGACTTCACAAATTCAATCTGCCGGCGGTCCACTTCCTTGCGCAACGCATTGATCACCGGAGCCTCCGCATCCTTTGGCTCCAGCGACGGCAACACCTCCCGCACCGTTGCCGATAAATTCACCGCCACCGGAGCGTGCAGTCCCTCGGAATTTTCCAGCCGGATATCTCCATGCAACACCCAAAAATCCGCCCCCGAAGTCGACCGATGAAACGGCCACTCCAGCGCAATCGCGAGCGGCAGCCCGCTCAGCGTCACCCAAATCTTTTTCTCATTACCACCCGCCTGCACCATTTCTAGATCCTCTGTAATGTGTATGGAAATATCATGGGGACGATCTGAGTCCCCCGCAATTTTATCAATGCCGCGGGGTAAACATCAGACTGATGAAGGTAAGAACTGGACACCAGAAACTAGACACTAGAAACTCGCTACTACTTTTTCTTCCCGCTGATCTTCGTTCCCATTCGCAATAATTTGCGCACCGTACCTGTCGGCAGCTGCTTCATCTGATCGTGCAGCTCGGTGACCGCCTCGAAGAATCCTGCCATCGCCGCCAGCCGCTCCCGAGTAAAGTCGGCCCCTGCCTCCTTGGGATCGATCTCCTCCAAACTCCTCCGCAACATCTCCCGCGTCGGATCGATCTCCCGCCGCTTCCTCTGTTCAATCACCAGCCGGAACATCTCCCACACGTCTTTCATCGACTCATAATGTTCGCGCCGGTCGCCGAGCACATGCACCGCCCGCACAATCCCCCACCCCTCCAGCTCACGAATCGACGTGCTCACATTCGACCGCGCCACGCTCAGCGTTTCCGCAATTTCCTCCGCGGGAAGCGCGCGCGGCGACAAATACAGCAGCGCATGGATCTGCGCCACCGTCCGGTTGATCCCCCACCGCGTCCCCATCTCGCCCCAATGCAGGATGTACGCCTTCTGCACCCCACTCAAAGTCGCCATATCAGTACTTTCAGTTCAAACAGAATCTACAGAACAAAGCACCGCCATGTCAACACAAGGCGTCCTGGGATGTTCGTCATTAAGGGATGTTTGTCATTCCGAACGCAGTGAGGAATCCGCTTCTCGCCGGCGCCACCGCCGCCCCGTAGCGGAAGCCCACGCAGCCCCGAGCTACTCGGAACTGGCTACTTTGGACTCGCCACTCTTCTTCCCAGACTCCGCAGCCACTTTCTTCTTCGGGGCCTTCCGCGCTGCCTCCGCCCGTTTCCGCTCCTGATACCGCCGATCATGAAACGACTGATCCGCCGCTTGTTTCTTCATCCCTTCAGATTGCCACACCTCCGCAAACATAGCCAGCCTCAGCGGAGAGAAGACGCAATTTGCTGGCGGGCTCGGTAGTGCGGTCATATTTTGCAGCTATCTCTTTGCACTCTCGGGCGATTTCGGAGGCGAGGGGAATTATTGGCGCGGAGATGCCCGCGCCAGCGATTATGAAGAATGGGGTCTTGCCATCCTCGGTTTCGCAGGCCTGTTTAATTTCCGAGATCGCAGTCGCGAGATCGATTTCGCGCGTGGTGCTGCTTCCTTCGGGGGGAAGGGGGTCGGCGGAATTATAGCGCATTGTGGCCGGGCATGGGCGTAGGGATGCTTCGACTTCGCTCAGCATGACAGAGTGGTTGCGGTGGGCAGCAAGATGCATAGGTCCCTTCGGCAGGTTCAGGGCAGGCCCTTCGTCAGGATGACAATCAGTGTATGAGGGCGAGTCTTCTCTGCCGTTGGCTGGCCTGTGGGAGGGCCGCCTCAAACCAGTGAGAGTACGTGTCTAGCGAGCATGCCAACTTCCGCCTCGCCCACCTGCTCAGCGAGAAAAGCCTGGCTACTCTAGTCGTGACTCCGAATTTCGATGATTTCCTTCCTCGGGCCCTAACGCTCTTTGGAGTACCACATATCGTTTGCGATCATCCCAACACCGTAGAGCGGATCAATCCCGAATCTGATGAAATTCAGATTGTCCATGTTCACGGGACCTACTGGTTCTACGACGGCTGCAACCTGCGCGGAGAAATCGAGGCCAGGACGGAAGACCCGCGAGAGCGTTCCGTCACGATGACATCGCTTCTAGGCAACATTTTTTCTCGCCATTCAGCGATTGTGATTGGGTACGCAGGTTGGGAAGGCGATGTCATCATGACCGCCCTGAAGCGCCGACTTCAGAGCCGCCTCCCTAATAACCTCTACTGGTTCTGCTATCGCAGGGGCGATGCCGACGCCCTCCCCGACTGGTTGACAAATCATCGCGACGCTCGCATCGTCCTGCCGCCCGCGCTGCCCGGCAAACCGGACTCCAAATCGGCCTCCGGAGCAAAATTGCCGAGCATCGCCGCGGAACTGGAGCCGACGCTAACAGCCCAATCGGTACTCGACAAGCTCGTGGACGCGTTTACCAACAAGTCGCCCACCCTCACTCTGGACCCCATCGGTTTTTTCGCCGACCAGCTCAAGAATTCCTTTCCGTTAGATCCGTCCGAAAAACCAGGCGAGGATATATACGCTTTGCGCGACGTAATCCGTCGGGTGGAACTTGCGAAAGCGGGCGAGAAGGAACCAAGCCCCATCGAGTCCCAAATCGAACTCGCTCGGGACGCCGTCCGGCGGTCCGCATACCTCGAAGCGCTCCAAATCGCAAGCCAGCTGGAGCCAAAACTTTCAACTGATGCCCAGCGCGAAGCGCTCATGGAATCCGTGATGTCAGCCGCCCTCGGCCTCGACGACAACTCGGAGGCTGAGTTGCAAGGGTACGAGCTCGCGCTACGCCTAGCGACGGGGAAGGTGGGCGCCAGTCCGCACGTCCGGGAGCACGCTGCCCTGGCGCTCTATAACAAAGGAGTCGTCCTGAGCCACCTCAACCGTAGCGAAGAAGAAATCCAGTCGTACGACGAATTCCTGCGCCGCTTCGGTGACACCGCTGATCCGGGAGTTCGCAGGTTGCTCGCGCAGGCCCTGTTCGACAAAGCCGTCACCCTGGGCCAACTCGACCGTCGCGAGGAAGAAATCCAGGCGTACGACGAAGTGCTACGCCGCTTCGGCGACGCTGGGGAACCAGCGCCGCGCGAGGCGGTCGCCAAGGCCCTCTTCAACAAAGGCGCCACCCTGAGCCAGCTCAATCGTAGCGAGGACGCAATCCACGCCTACGGTGAACTGGCTCGGCGCTTCGGCGACGCCACCGAGCTGGTGCCGCGCGAAGCGGTCGGCAAGGCCCTCGTCAACAAGGGCGTTACCCTGGGCCAGCTCAATCGCGGCGAGGAGGAAATCCAGACGTATGACGAAGTACCGCGCCGCTTCGGCGATGCCCCCGAGCCAACCCTGCGCGATAACGTCGCCACGGCCCTCGTCAATAAGGGCATCGCCTTAGGCCAGCTCAATCGCGACGAAGAGGAAATCCAGACGTATGACGAAGTGCAGCGCCGCTTCGGCGATGCCACGGAGCCAGCGCTGCGCGAGCAGGCCGCCAAAGCGCTCCTCAACAAAGGCATCACTTTGGGCCAGCTGAATCGCAGCGAGGAAGCCATCCAAGTTTATGACGAAGTGCTGCGCCGCTTCGGCGATGCCACGGAGCCGGCGCTGCGCGAACAGGTCGGCAAGGCCCTCGTCAACAGAGGCGTCCGCTTGGGCCAGCTGAATCGCAGCGAGGAAGAGATCCAGGTTTATGACGAAGTGCTGCGCCGTTTCGGCGATGCCACTGAGCCAGCGCTGCGCGAGCAGGTCGCTAAGGCTCTTTATTGCAAGGGACTGACGCTAAAGATGCTCGAGCGTTCAGAGGAAGCAAGAATATCCTTCCAGGAGGTATTGAACCGTTCCGCAGACCCCCGGATGGGGCAATACAGGAACTCGTCGAAGAAGCAAAGGCCGAGCTGAAGTCGCTCGACGAACCAACCGCCGAACTCCCCAACCAACCAGAGCCGTAAAGAAAAAAATCCCGTCGCGGCCTCTGCGTTGAAAGACCCTCCCGATGCCATCTACACTTACTTCCACATGCACCCCTCCCGCATCGCCGAACTTCTGCAACCCTTCCTGCACGATGCAAACGACCAACGACTGCCCTTAGCCTGCCCTGAGCTGAGCAAAGGGACTAACGACGCCCTTTATAAATATATATCGACGTACATCGATATACTCCTCCGCTGGAACGCCCGCATCAACCTCACCGCCATCCGCAACGAAGAAGAAATAGTCACCCGCCACTTCGGCGAATCCTTCTTCGCCGCCCGCCATTTGTTTCCCGATGCTCATGTGGGGACAGCCCCCCAAGCCTGCCCTGAGCGGAGCCGAAGGGACTGTGCAGCGGAGCCGAGCTCCGCAGTCCGCCTGGCCGACCTCGGTTCTGGCGCCGGCTTCCCCGGACTCCCCATCAAACTATGGGCCCCTGACATTGCCCTCACGCTCATCGAATCCAATCACAAGAAAGCCACTTTCCTCCGCGAAGTAGTCCGAGCCCTAACGTTGACGGAGATCGATATAATGAACGTCCGGGCGGAAACTATCACTCTGACTTTCGACGTAGTCACCTTTCGTGCGGTCGAGGGCTTCGCCGATGCGCTACACGTAGCCCGTACTCTTCTTGCCCCAGCCGGGCGCCTGGCGCTTCTTATCAGCTCCTCGCAATTGCCGACTGCTCAATCGGCGCTGCCTGACATCGTCTGGCGTGCTCCGATCCCGATTCCTCAGTCGCAATCCCGCCAGCTTCTGGTGGGTTGCTTGTCCTAGCGCACTGGAGCGAAGGCGCTGTCAGAAAATAGCTGGAACCATAAGGATTAACAGGTGGGATAATTAGCCCAATTCACCCTCGATTTATGGCCTACAATAATGGGCATCGCAAGCCAAAGTGGAACGTGCGCCATTTTGTTCTGATTCTTGTTGCAGCGCTGCTCCAACTTTGCGCGATAAACATTTCCGTTGAACACAAGCCTACCAAGTGTTCCAGTCGGAACGTCTTGAACCTACTATTTCATTTCTAGCGTTCGATCCACTAGCCCACTACAGGACCTAATCTTGAATGTTCCGACTGGAACACTCGTTCCCACAAGTATCGCCGTATTGCAGAGAGAACAAAATGTTCCGGCCGGAACACTGAACCAGTTTTGCACACGAATTCAGCTTGTCCACAGCACTTCCGCATTGCATTCGAAAAGCGAATCGCATTATGCTGCAGAGACTCTGGCTCCTCGACAATTTATGGGACGGGTCATCGCTGTTGCCAATCAGAAGGGCGGCGTAGGCAAAACTACGACCGCCATCAACTTAGCGGCGTCCTTTGCCGCGGCGGAAGTCAACACGCTGCTCATCGATTGCGATCCGCAGTCGAATGCCTCGAGCGGCCTGGGTCTGGTGAAGGACCCCGAACGTATTTCCACCTATCACCTTTTACTCGGTGCTGCAGGGGCCGAGGAAGCGCTGGCCACAACCGAGCTCGAGCAGCTTTGGCTGCTTCCGGCACACAAGAACCTCATCGGGGCGAATATCGAACTTGTCGAGGTGGACCGGCGAGAGTATCGCCTGCGCGATGCAATCGCCCCCCTGCGCGATCGCTTTCAGTACATCGTGCTGGACTGTCCGCCTGCCCTTGATCTTCTGACTCTCAACGCCTTGGTGGCTGCCGACTCGGTTCTGATCCCAATGCAGGCGGAATACTTTGCCCTCGAGGGTATCAGCGAGCTGCTCGACACGGTGGAGAGAATCCGCGTGGCGCTAAATCCTGGGCTTGAGATTGAGGGCGTGGTGCTCACGATGCTGGACGAACGAACGAACCTGGCCCAGCAGGTGATGGCTGAGCTCCGCAATTTCTTTGGTGATAAAGTCTGCTCGACGACCATCCCTCGGAACATACGCCTGGCGGAGGCGCCGAGCCACGGCAAGGCCGCACTGGTCTACGATCCCCGGTCGAAGGGGGCGGAAAGTTACATTCGGCTGGCGAAGGAAATCATCGGGAAACATATGGCGGCTGCAGGCGCTGTGCCTTCGGCGATTAGCGCTTGAAGTTATATCGATCATCATATTGACCATCATCGATATATTAGATTGATGATGATCGATATACGACGATCGATGTACGACGAGAAACACTTTCGCGACACTGAGGTTCACGGGAGAAAACCTAGGATGACGATGACGACGGCGGCGGCGGAGAATGTTGCGGGACGGGCGATCGGCAAGCGAGAAGAGAAGAAAGAAGAGAAGGTAGAGAAGCGTCGAGCTCTGGGACGGGGGCTCGAGTCGTTGCTGCCCGGGCCGCGGGTAGTGACGTCAGTTCAAAGCGATGGGGATAGCGGCGAAACCAAGGTCCCTCACTCTGTTCGGGATGACAACAATGTGGGAGACCGCTCCAGCGTTGGCGTCGAGCTCGAGGCCGTAAAGCCGGGGCCGCCTGTCCCGACCTTCGGGCAGCAACCCGACGCGGCGATTTCTATTCAAGCGCAGACCACGCCAAGCCAAATAGTGGTGAATCTTGCAATCGAGTCGATTGATAAGAATCCCTACCAGACGCGATACGTGTTTGACCAGGAGCAGCTCATCGAGCTGCGAGACTCGATTAAGGAACACGGAGTAGTGCAGCCGGTGGTGGTGCGTCCGGCTGAGGAAAACGGGCGCTACACCCTGGTGCTGGGCGAGCGGCGCTTGCGGGCGTCGAAGATGGCCGGCAAAGAGACCATCCCAGCGTTGGTGCGGCGCCTCTCGCCGCAGCAAGCTGCCGAGATGACCGTCCTCGAGAATGTCATGCGTGAAGATTTAAATCCACTGGAGCAGGCGGAGGCCTTCCGCGTCCTGAGCAAGGAGTTTCATCTTACGCAAGCGCAGATTGCCGAGCGCATCGGAGTTTCGCGGGAGACCGTATCGAATTACATGCGCCTATTGCGGCTGCCGAAGGAAGTCATGGGCTATATGCTCGAAGACCGCTTAAGCTTCAGCGACGCCCGCGAGATCTTACGGTTGGAGAATGAAGAGCACATTTTGCTGGTGGCGAAAGAAGTGGTGACGAAGCGCCTGAAGTGGGACGAGATTGAAGACCGCGTGATGCGTCTGAATGGCGATTTGCCGCCGCTGCCTGGATCGCCAACTCCTGGTGCGGAGAACAAAAATCGCGGTGCCCGGTGGGTTGATCCGAACGTGCGCGCAGCCCAAATGGAGATGGAGCGAACGCTCGGAATGCGGGTGAGAATTAAAGATCGCAACGGCAAAGGCCGCATCGTGATCGAGTACGCCAGCGTCGATGATTATGAGCGCGTAGTGGAAATGCTGAACGGGAAGAGATAGCGAGTTGCCGAGTACAGGGATGCCGAATCTCCGCTCACTTTCCAGCTTGAAGGATAGTTCGGCGAAGGATAGTTCGGCGCACGCTTCGATTCGTTTGATGAAGGAATCAAAGTGGTAAGAGTGGAATCATGCCGGTTCGGGAGCGCCGAAGGTAGGGAGTTTCTTAATTGTCGCGGAAGTTTTCAAGGCCTAAAGTGGGACCGCAGCGGGATGTTACATAAACTTGATCCTGCCTGATCTTACCGTTCACTTCCTCGCCAGAGCTTGATCTGCTGCCCTCGTCGGTACGCCACGCATTTTCGTCAGGTCCGCTTGTTTTCGCGAAAACTAATCGAAATAGCATAGGAATCGAGAGAGTAATCGGTGGAGCGGGCTGTCGAAATTTCCGGTCTATCATCGGAAAATGGATTTGGATTTCCCAGCGAAGTGGGAGGTTGACTTGACTGACACGGAAAAAGCTCTGGGATCGGTGGCGGCACAGCTTATGAGCGGCGAGGAAGTTATTCTCGGCGATCAAAAATCACACGTGAAGCGAGTGGGTAGCGGCCGGCTGAGAATGGTTCAGTTCCAGTTGAATGGCCGTAGGTTCGAAGCGATTGAACAGAACCGCGAGAAGCCGAGCCGCTGGGGAAAACTCGCGAGAGAGAAACATCAGGTGGTGCAGTTTCGCGATGTCGAAACTCATAAATATGTCGCGGTGGCAGTCGACGGAGAAGTGCGGGAGTATGGCAAATAGTTAGCTGCGCCGAGTACCCAGCTCCTGATCTCGCAGCACCCAATCTGCGGCACCCAATCTCGCAGCACCAATCTCACTTGGCGAAGAAGTAGTCGAACGATTTTACGGCGTTGAATTCGTCTTCTTTGATGTCGAAGACGGTGTACAACTTGGTGACATTCAGAACGTCGTTTACCTTCTTCGTGAGGCTCAGAAGTTTGAGGTCGCCGCCGGCGTTGCGAACGGCGGTGTAGCTGCTGACCAGTTCTCCAACGCCCGAGGAGTCGATGTAATCGACCTGGGCGAGGTTGAGGATGATTTTTTTCTTGCCTTCGGTTAGGAGTTGACGAATGGTGTCGCGGAGCTGCCCGGTTTCGTCGCCCAGAGTGATGCGTCCGGTGATGTCGACGATGGTTACGTGGCTGACTTCGCGGGTGGTGATGGACATTTGAGTTTCGAGCCCCGGGCTTCAAGCTTCGGCCCTTGGCGGGAATGTTAGAGTGCGGGGCTTGGTAAGTCAATGGGTGTTGCTGCGGGTGAGGCAAAAGCTTTAACACAGGGGGCACAGAGTTACAGGGTGCGACACAATGCTTGCTGAATCTATTTGCAGCGTTGCTGCACAAGGCGGCTTATCGTGTTCGGGAGTTGGCCGCTGTCCCGTTGCTGCCGAAGATCGTCGAGAAATGCGGATGTGTCCGAGGGTTTTTGCTTGATGATCGATTCGTAGGCCCGCAGAGCTCCATTCACGCCGGCGAGAAACGCAGCACTCCAATCGGTTGGTGTGCCGGGGTTTTGCAAAATGAAGGTACCTTCCGAATAAGTGATCTGCTCGTAGAGTTCCGTGCCGTATGGGTAGGGATCGTGCTTGGGAGCATCGACCACGTTACACGGGAGGACGACGACGTCGGGAACTTCGTCCCACCAGGTGCCGAGCCAGGCGCGGGCGGCGGAGGCATCGAGGGAAAGAGGATCCTGCTCCAGATTTCGTGTGAGCAGAATTGCATAGGCACGCTCCTCTGGCGTGGAAGGTCCCCGCGAGGGGCGCGGGCCGCGCTCCACCCATGTCGAATCGTGATAGACGAAGCGTCCCGGCTTCTGCTCCATCGCGTTGGCGTGTCCGGCGACCCAGGTATTCACTCTGGCCTCCGCCATCTGGCGCTGCCCCTGAGTGCACTGGGGCTTTATGGTTTCGAGCGCGTTCTCGCTCTCCGGTATTCCCATTCTGGCGCCTACGGCAAACCACATATAGGCGATTACGGGATCAGGCGGTACGCCGTGGCCATCGCGGTAGAGCTCACCCATCTTCTGAATCGCAGCGGAGACGCCGAGCTCAGCGGCACGTTCATAGTGGCTGCGAGCTTGGGTAAGGTCGGCGGAGACTCCTTGCCCAGCTTCGTACATCGCGCCGAGAGAGTAGTCTGCCGGAGCATAGCCAGCGGCCGCAGCACGCTTGAACCACACCATTGCCTGAGCTTAATCTGGTGCGTTCAAGTAGCCTTCCCGATAGAAGCGGCCAACCTCGAATTCGGCAAAGTGGCTTCCGGTCTGTGCAGCGGCACGATCCAAATCAAATACAAATTGAGGCTGCAGGGGGATGTGACCCGGGCTGGTATACATTTCGGCCAAGGTGATCAATGTGGGGGCATGGCCTTGAGCTAGAGACTTGGTCAACCACTTCAGGGCTTCGTCGCGGTTGGGAGAGACTCCCAGGCCTTCGAGATAGATGCGGCCCATCATCCATTCGGAATGGGCAAATCCCTGCTGGGCGGCGCGGCCATACCAATAACGGGCCTGCTCGAGATTGGTTTCAACTCCCGAGCCGTGAAGGTAGGCGCTGCCGACATTGTGCTGCGCGATCATGTGGCCTTGCTGCGCAGCCTTGAGTGCCCACGTAAAGGATTCAGCATGATCAACTGGAAGCCCAGCGCGGCCGCCTTCGTGCATGGTGCTTAGAACCCACTGGCTCTCGGTGCTTCCTTGTTCGGCGGCTTTGCGCAGCCATGGAAGCCCTTTGGAGACGTCCTTGGGCACGCCGTGTCCCCCCTTGTACGCCAGCCAGAGCAGCACCTGAGAACTAAGATCACCATCTTGCGCCTTCTGAATCAACGGGGGAATGTCCTCTGGCTGGAGGCGAGCGGCGCGGGCTTCGTACGGTTCCTGTGAAAGGCCGGACACACAGGCGAGGGCTGGGAACAACAGGAGGCAAACAAGAGTAATCCATCTACGCACGCCCATGCCCCTTCTACAAAACGGAAACTTGAGTCGGTATTTCTTTTCCTGCCGCCAAGAACGGCAGGGATTATACACCCACTTCGCCTGCTCGCGACGCGTGAGCGATTTCATCGGGAAACGCCCATAATCGGCGTGCGATCGGAATTAAAGGCTTAGGGAGTTGGGGACGGCTGCGGCGGGGATGGGTTGGGAGTCCCGGATTTCCTGGATGGGCGAGGTGACGATGGGAGCAGTGTATTCGGGATGATGAAATTCGAGGTGCATGCCCCTTCCTACATATTGCAACTTGAGCATGGAGCCACCCCAGGTAGAACCGGCAATGGCGACATGAACCGGGTCGGGGCAAAATTCGGGATGGCCGGAGAGCAGCGCGTCGCTACCTCCCAGTAGAACCGCAGTGTAGCAATGGTGAAGTGTTTGAATGTGAAGAACAGTCGATGGCGGAAGATCGTGGAGAAATACTCCTCCTTCGATTTCCGATTGGATGATCGCCTCGTTAACGTCGTCCGCGAGATTGGGGTGCGGGGCAAACATAGGTCGACTCGCATTAGGGTAATGGGTTTCGGGCGAACGAGCAAGGGTTGTTTGGACTTTCACGGAACGTAGGGCGGATGGACTCTTGGGTTCTCGGCTAGAAGCCCAAAATGATCCTCCCAAGCGCTAGGGAACAATGGCCATCGCGCCTTTGGGGCCGACAACAAGCGCCCCACCGTTAGGGTAAGGACTGACAGCGTTGAATTGGGTTCCGAATGCCTTGCGAGGGCAGATGCGCGTCGGGTTTCGCGGCGGGCGGAAGTCGTAGATCGATTTAGGTCCCACGATGAAGAGGCGGACCTTGGCCTGATTATCGTTCAATTTTTCTGCGTCCGGATTCCTGACTGTGCGGTCGTAGGCGACGGCTGAGTAATAGTACTGCGGGAAGATTTGTGAAAGCGTCCAGGTTCGGCCGCCGTCATTGGTAAAGGCGAGGTTGGGACCGGCCTGGTCAGGACGCTTGTAATCGCCTCCCGCGATCACGCCGTGATTCGCATCGCGAAAGGCTATCGAAAAGATGCCTGCAGAGTCGGTACCGTGAACTATCGGCGTATCGAAGACTTGCCACGTTCGACCACGGTCGGGAGAATGGAAGACGCGAGCAGCCTTGCCTCCAGTGCCGAACCAAATGTTGGTGTCGAGGGCTGAAGCCCCCTCGCTTTCGGAGGGCTGAAGCCCGCTCTTCCCAGACTGCGTTGAGGACAGGATCGCGACGCACGTATTGCTGGCAGCGAAGGCCCCCTCGCCCTCCAGCGCCGGCGGCAGCTGAGCTGACGGGATCGGAGTCCAGCTTTCGCCGTTCTCCGTGATCAGCAGTTCAAATTTCAGGTTGCCAGCCTCATCGGCGATGGGATCGCCGAGGACTATCCCATGTGTTCGATCCCAAAAAACCATCGAATCGAAAAAGCCTTTGGGATTTGTATTCGTGAATTGGAGAGACCAGTGACGGCCAGCGTCGGCGGTGTGATAGATGCGGGATTGGTCGCCGGGTCCTGCGGACATCAGGAAGGCTTCTTCCTCGGAGAAGGCGACCACTGCGCGGAAGTCGAGAGCCTCGGCGCCGGGAACCTGCTCCGGGATCCAGATGCGGCCGTCGGTGGTGCGAAGATAGGTGCCGTGAGTGCCCGAAGCCCAGGCAATTTTCTCCGAGACAGTGCTTACTCCGCGCAGGTCTTCCGTTGTGCGGGAAAAGCGGGTTTGCGGAGCGGGCTGCGCAAGGACGCTAGCGGCGGCGAAAAACAATAGGATCGGGAAACAACGCATGGAGAGATTGTCGCAGAACAGATTCTTCACCAGGAAGATTTTCGCAGCAATGCGGAGTCGATGCTAAGTTTGCCCGAAGCCGCTACGCCCCCTTACTTCGCGGTGAACGTGCCGAAACAAGCCGCCTTACCGAAATAAATCCGGAGCGTACACTTCTCGCCAACGTGCGCGAAAGCAACCTCGAGCGCATCCGAAGGCTGACTCACCTGATCGGTCTCGATCGGCGCGCGCGCGATGTCCTGTTTCTCGTCATACGCTGAGTGGGGCGTAACGTTTTTATTGATGGCCAGAGTCCATTTATCTTTGCCCGGGATCGGATAAACCGTGTATGCCCCGGCGGGAATGGTTGAGCCCTCGAAGCTCAGTTGGACTTCGGTGAATAGAGTCATCGGAGCGCCGCCAGGAGCCCAGGGTTTACCGTTGGGCGCCTTCTCAGCTTTAGTGGCAACCGGGTTGTAGCGGATATAAACCTGGCGGCCGTCGTCTAGATTACAACTTGCGGTGGACTGGTCCGATTCCTGTGCCGCGCAGATGGCAGCAACGGCAAACGTAAAGAAAAGGAAAATGTTGACGACGATGCAAGCGCGAAACATGTGAGGCCCCTCTGGGCCAAAAGTGTAGCTCTGAAATCGGCATAGGGGAAGAAGTTTTGATGTGCAAAGTTTTTGCTCAGCTGGATGCGGCGTGCTTCTCGCACAAATTGGGCCCGTTCGTTGCTGGTCTTCGGTGATGTACTCAGGGGGCGGTGCGATTGCTACCGTGAGTGTCGGGTACTGGGCACAGAATCCCGGCACCCGGCGAGGACTAGGACTCATGGCGAAGGCAAGCAAGCTAAGGATTCTTTATTGCGAAGGGGATGCCGACGAGCAGGAGGCCAGAGCGAAGACGTTTGAACAGGCTGGCCACACGGTAGAGAAGGCCGTCGGCCGGAAGGCCGCGGAAGCAGCGCTGAAGATGAGTGCGTTCGATCTGGTTGTGCTGGGACCGACGTTGAGCCGGAATGACCGGCACCATCTGCCTTATGCGGCGAAAAAAGCGCAGGCGGCAGCGAATGTGCTGGTGATGCACGCCGATGGAAGCCGCCATCCGTATGTGGATGCGTGCACCGATACAGGCGCGAGCGCGGGCAATGTTCTGTCGCTGATTGAAGGTATGCAGATTGCCGGGATTATTCCGGTGGCGGCGAAGGCGACGGCTGGCGGAAGATAGTAGAATCCACGGTGTCATTTCTAAGCTCTGGAAAGGCGGCTTACCCGAGCCGCCTTTTATTTTGTCGTGGCGAACATTAGAACCCTCCAATGACCCGAATGAAAATGAGGCGCTCAGAGGCACCTTGCGAGTTAGGAATCAAGCCAGATAACCTGTGGGACGATCGATCCCTGGAACGCCCGCTAGCGGCCCGCCGCGGCCGCTAACATGGGCTGAAGTGGTACACCGGGAAATGCCATTAGTTTGACACCAGGCGAACCACATTGGTAATAGTGGAATACTAGGAGTGTTTTTTACGCTGCATTGTGTTGCTGAACACGGGAAATCTCGGGATTTTCCGGGGTCACAGCCACAGTACAATGGCAATAGAGGAGACGCATGGCTACCACAACCGAACCCATCCAACTTCGCCACACCGTGCAGGAATTCCTGAGCCAACCTAGAAAACTATTGATTGGCGGCCAGTGGGTCGGCGCGCAGTCGGGCAAGAATTTCGAAACCCGGAACCCTGCCACCGGGGAAGTCTTGGCGCAAGTGGCCGAAGGCGGCAGGGTGGAGATTGACCAGGCGGTAGCAGCGGCACGCAAAGCCTTCGAAACCGGACCCTGGCCCGATGTTTCTCCCGCCGAGCGCGGACGACTTCTCTGGAGGCTCGCCGATCTGATCGAGCAGAACCTCGAAGAACTCGCCGAACTTGAAACCCTCGACAACGGCAAGCCACTGCTCTTCTCGCGCATCGTCGATGTCCCGAGCGCCGTAGGATTTTTCCGCTACATGGCTGGATGGGCCACCAAAGTTGAAGGCAATACGATTCCGATCTCCGCGCGAGGTAAGTATTTTGCTTATACCGTGCGCGAGCCGATTGGAGTGGTAGGCCAGATTATTCCCTGGAATTATCCGCTGGTCATGGCCGCTTGGAAGCTCGCTCCCGCGCTCGCCGTCGGGTGCACGTGCATACTTAAGCCCGCCGAGCAAACTCCTCTCACAGCCTTGCGGTTGGGCGAGTTGATTCAGGAAGCGGGCTTTCCGGATGGTGTGGTTAATATCGTGCCTGGTTTCGGCGAAACGGCCGGGGCCGCGCTGGCGGCCCATCCTGACGTGGACAAGATCGCATTCACCGGCTCAACCGCGGTCGGCAGGCTCATAGCCAAGGCGGCTACGGAAAATCTGAAAAAAGTTTCGCTCGAACTTGGAGGGAAATCTCCGAACGTGATCTTGGCCGACGCCGACTTGAAATTTGCCATTCCCGGAAGCGCGAACGCCATCTTCTTTAATCAAGGGCAGGTCTGCACCGCCGGCTCCCGCCTGTTCGTACACCAAAGCATTTTCGACAGAGTCGTGGAAGGACTCGCCGGCGAAACCAAAAAACTTAAAGTAGGGCCCGGGATCAATCCCTCAAACAACATGGGGCCGCTGGTTTCAGAGGAACAGCTTAACCGTGTTTGCGGCTACCTTGATTTTGGCAGGAAGGAAGGCGCCAAAACTGTGGTTGGTGGCAAACGGATTGGCGACGCTGGATATTTTGTCGAGCCCACGGTTTTGGTCGACGTGAAGCCGGAGATGAAAGTGGTTCGCGAAGAAATTTTTGGCCCCGTCGTCACTGCGATTCCATTCAATGAGCCGGAAGAAGTCATAAGGTTCGCGAACGACACCGTCTACGGATTGGCGGCTGCGGTTTGGACGCGCGATATCAGCAAGGCTCACCGCATGGCGGCCAAGCTTCGCGCAGGCACTGTGTGGATCAATTGCTACAACGTTTTCGATCCTGCCCTGCCGTTCGGCGGTTACAAGCAGTCGGGATGGGGCCGCGAAATGGGACACGCGGCGCTCGACTTGTACACCGAAAGCAAGTCGGTCTGCGCGCAGCTATAGTAAACACTCACCCATGTTCACGAATCGTGTGCGAATCCGGATCGAGTTCGGAGATTGTGATCCGGCCCAGATCGTTTTCTACGCAAACTATTTTCGCTGGTTCGATAACTGCACGTCCGCCCTGTTCCGCGCGGCGGGGCTTCCTCTGAAGGAACTTTTCTTATCCCACGGCGTGATCGGTATTCCGGTGGTGGAAGCGCACGCGCGCTTTGTCATTCCGTCGGCGTACGGTGATGAACTGGTGGCAGAATCCTTTGTGAGAGAGTGGAAAAAGAGCAGCTTCGTGATCAGCCACCGATTTCTGCGCGATGAGGAATTGGCCATGGAAGGCTGGGAGACACGCGTCTGGACCGGCGTCGATCCTACGGAGGCTCACCGACTCAAGAGCGTGCCTCTACCCCCGGATGTAATCTGCGCACTTTCCACACCGAAGAAGGCTCCCAGACGGAAGAACTGAAAGAGCGGATGCGAGTCGAGCATTGGCACGACCGCGGAAGAGCAACTCTTTATGGCGCGTAAGCTAATCCAGAATCTGTCGGGCTTTAGCCGCCAACTTCCGTCACTCCATCGGAAGCCCAACATAATTTTCCGCGAGCGTTTTCGCGGCGGCCCGAGAGCTGGTCACATAGTCCAGTTCGGCAAGTTGTCGTCGCTGGTCGAAAGGATTCTCATCGGGGAAACGATGCAGCATCGAGGTCATCCACCACGAGAAGCGCTGCACTTTCCAGACGCGCCGCAAACACACATCAGAATAAGTATCGAGCAAGTCGCGGCTTCCCTTGTCATAAAAATGTCGGAGCGCCCGCGCCAGTACCCACACATCGGCAATCGCCAGGTTCAACCCCTTTGCTCCAGTTGGCGGAACAATGTGCGCTGAGTCTCCCGCCAAAAAGAGCCTGCCGTATTGCATAGGCTCGACCACAAAACTGCGCATGCCAGTTACGCCCTTCTGTAGAACCGGGCCCTCGGTGAGCTTCCATCCGTCTGAAGCCAGACGAATCTGAAGTTCTTTCCAGATGTCTTCGTCACTCCATCGATCAATGTCCTCATCCGGCTTGCACTGCAGGTACAAGCGGCTGATGTGCGGTGTCCGCATGCTGAGCAGGGCAAAGCCGCGCTCATGGTAGGTATAGATCAGCTCTTTCGACGATGGAGGCGCCTCCGCCAGAATGCCCAGCCATCCGAAAGGATATTCCCGTTCATAGTAAGTGAGCGCTCCCGCCGGAACGCTGGGTCTGCAGATGCCGTGGAACCCGTCGCACCCGGCGATGAAGTCGCAGATCAGCTCGAAGTCTTTTCCATCCTTTCTATATCGGATCTTCGGCCTGGAACCATCGAAGTCGTGCACGCTAACATCTTCAACTTCGAACAAGACCTGGCCACCAGCCGCGAGGCGGGCATTGTTCAGATCTTTCAAAACCTCATGCTGCGCGTAAATCGTAATTCCTTTTCCACCGGTAAGATCCTGAAAATCGATGCGGTGACCACGCCCTCCGAAGCGCAGCTCGATCCCATAGTGAACCAAGCCCTCGGCTTTCAGCCGTTCGCCGACGCCCATTTCGGTGAGCAAGTCAACGGTCCCTTGCTCCAAAACGCCCGCGCGGACGCGCTGCTCGGAGTACTGGCGGCTGCGAGTTTCGACTACGACAGAGTCGATCCCCTGCAGATACAAAAGGTGAGAGAGCACGAGACCGGCAGGTCCCGCACCAACAATTCCGACTTGGGTTCGCACTGAGATCGCCACAGAATTGAACACTCACCCGCTACGTTGAGGTCGGAGGACTCTCACAGCTACGATTTCCTCTTCTCGGATTTTCTCTTGTTTTTTCGGTCCAGCTCTTTGAAGACCTCGGCTGCCATCTGAAAAGCGGAGTTCGCGGCCGGCACGCCGCAATAGATGGCCGATTGCAGCAGCACCTCTTTGATCTCCTCGCGGGTGACACCGTTGTTGAAGGCAGCCTTCACGTGCATGCGGAATTCCTCGCCACGATTTAAAGCGATCATCATCGCGAGTGTCAGCAGGCTGCGAGTGTGGCGAGGAAGGCCTGGACGCGCCCATATCTCGCCCCATGCGTTGCGGGTAATGAAGTCCTGGAAATCGCGGTTGAAGTCTGTGGTTGCTGCGGCGGCCCGGTCCACGTGTTCGTCACCGAGAACAGCACGCCGGATTTTCATGCCTTGTTCGTAGCGCTTGCTGTCATCCGTTGGCGTCATAAATTGTGCAAGGCCTCATGAGGAAAGAAAGTTGCTCACCGCTTCCGTGAACGCGCTGGCCTGCTCGACATTCGAGAGGTGCGCAGCATCGAGTTCGACCTTTTCCGATTCTGCGATCTGGTCGGCAAGAAAATGCGCGTCAGCGATCGGGATGACTGGGTCGCGTCCACCGTAAATCACCAGCGTCGGAACCTTGATCCGCGCCACCCTTTCCCGCTCATCCATATCGCGTACGGCCGCACAGCACGCTGCATAACCCTGCGGCGGCGAGTTCGCGAGCATTTGCTGCGTTCTCACAACTTCCCTGGACGACGCGCGAAACTCCGGCGTAAACCAGCGCTCGACGACGGCTGCAGCCACGGATTTCATTCCATCTTTACGCACCGTCGCGATGCGCGCGTTCCATACCTCCTTCGTGCCTATACGAGCCGCAGTGTTGCAGAGAATCAGTCGATGGAGGCGGTGAGGAGCGCGAATACCGAGCCAAATGCCGATACTGCCGCCCATTGACAGCCCGCAGAAATGCACGCGCTCGAGGCGAAGCGAATCCAGCAGGCCGAGAACGTCGAGCCCCAACTGCTCCATGGTGTAGTCACCGGGCGTTACCGAAGACTTTCCGTGACCGCGAGTGTCATAGCGCAGAATTTGAAAGCGCCGCTGCAATTCTGGCATTTGCGCATCCCACATGGAAAACTCAGTGCCCAGAGAATTCGAGAACATCAGCACCGGACCTTTGTCGCCAGTGAGCGCGTAGTGCGTCTTCAGTTCTGCAACTTCGGCGAACGGCATACCTTATCCCTTGCTGCTGTTACAAAAATACTTAGCGCTTGCGACTCGAATCGATGACACGATCCACCCACTTTTCAGCGACGCCCAGATAATTTTCTGGAGCGAACAGGCGATCCAGCTCCGCCGGAGACAGAACCTCGGTAACGGCGCGTTCCTGCGCCAGTACTTCTCGTAGATGTTTTCCTGACTCGCGAGCCTTCTTGCTCGCAGCATCCAGCAACTTCCGCGCACTAGATTTGCTGATGTGACTTCCGAGTGCCATGGTAACGGCTTCGGCAAAAATCAGACCATGGGTCGCTTCGAGGTTACGCCGCATCCGCGCCGCGTCGACTTCGAGATGAGGCACGATCGTCGCCATCTGATGCAGCGCCCCGCCGGTCAGCCGGAAGATCTCCGGCAACGCTTCCCACTCTGCATGCCAGTCGCCCAGGCCGCGCTCATCTTCCTGAACCATCGCGCTCAACATTGTGCTGACGAGACCAGGGACCCGCGTGGCCGCCGACAACACGACTGCGCAACTCACCGGGTTGCGCTTATGAGGCATCGTCGAAGAGCCGCCACGCCCCTCGCCCGCCGGTTCGAAGACTTCCGCAATCTCGGTTTGCATGTGCAGCGAAATATCACGCGCCATTTTGCCCAGTGTGCCCGCACAAAGACCAAGTACGGTCGCTACCTCAGCCACGCGGTCGCGCTGGGAATGCCAGGGCATGTTCGGAAGCTCCAGGCGGAGTTCGGCCGCCAGGGCCTCGGCTACCTGCAATCCCTTTTCCCGCAAAGCAGCGAGCGTCCCAACCGCTCCCCCAAACTGCAAAACCAGCACGCGGCTCCCGGTTTCCGCAACGCGCTCGCGATGGCGATCCATCGCGTCCAGCCACCCGGCAACCTTGATCCCGAAAGTCGTTGGCAGCGCCTGCTGCATAAGCGTGCGGCCAGCCATCAAGGTAGAACGATGTTTCTGGGCCAGTTGTGCCAGGCTCGCGCAAAGAGCATTGAGATCGTCTTCAATAAGATGGAGACCTCTGCGGATCTGCAGAACCAGGCCGGTATCGTTTGCGTCCTGGCTGGTCGAGCCCCAGTGAACGAATCCGGCCGCTTCAGGATCATCTTTCGCGACCAGCTCCGTGAGCTGCTTCACGAGAGGGATCGCGGGGTTCGCGGATTCGGCGGTCGCACTCGCAAGAGCATCGATGTCGATCAGCTCCGCCTTGCACTTGGAGGCAATCGCTCTGGCCGAAGCGGCGGGTATTACACCGCAGCCGGCCTCAGCTCGCGCGAGCGCGGCTTCGAAGTCCAGCATGCTTTGAAGACGCGCGATGTCGGAGAAGACTTCGCCCATCGCCGCCGAGCCGAACAGTGGATCGAACAAGGCCATCCAGATTGTTATAACTCAGGAAACTCCCGGTCGCTACCATGCCCCGTCGCAGAATACCGTTTCTTCCGTTCCTTGCAAAATCACATTCGCTCCATCGGCCCTGCGAAGAAAAACTCGGCCTTAATCGTGGAAGAGCGGCGCTTCAGCGCCGCGTAAGCGATCGCAAATTGGGTGGGCTTTAGCCCCAGTGGTCGTCGCTGCGACCCATGGCCGACTTTTTCCGTAGTCTGCTCATCTCCGACTGCCCTCATGAGGTAGAACCTAATGACTCGCCTATTTCGCCGCCGGCCATCTCCACTCCCGGATTTCCGGCTTATCGATCCCTTCCGCGTACGCGTAGTTGATACTCTCAATGATCTGCGCCTTGAGCCACTCCTTAAGATGGGCGCCGCGCCCTTGCAGCCTCGGAACGCGGTCGATGACATCGATCGCCAGATTGAAGCGATCCACTTGATTGCGAATCGCGAGCTCGAGCGGCGTATTAATGTTGCCTTTCTCCTTGTATCCGCGCACGTGAATGTTGTCGTGATTCGTCCTCCGGTAGCTGAACTTGTGGATGAGCCAGGGATATCCGTGGAAGTTGAAAATAACGGGCTTGTCCTTCGTAAAGAGCGAATCGAAGTCACGATCGGAGAGCCCGTGCGGATGCTCCGAATCCGGCTGAAGGCGATACAAGTCCACCACATTGACAAAACGAATCTTAAGATCGGGAAGGCCCTCCCGAAGAATAGCGACTGCAGCCAACGCCTCTTGCGTCATGACATCGCCGGCACCGGCCACAACAACATCCGGATCGGCTCCATCGTCATTGCTGGCCCAGTCCCAGATGCCAATCCCCTTGGTGCAGTGGAGGATCGCAGCCTCCATATCTAGATAGACGAGATGCGGCTGCTTGTCGGCGACGATCACATTTACATAATCCCGGCTGCGCAGGCAGTGGTCCGCCACGCTCAGCAAACAATTCGCATCAGGAGGAAGATAAATGCGCGTGATTTCCGCGCTCTTGTTACTCGCCACATCCAGAAAGCCGGGATCCTCATGAGTGAAGCCATTATGATCCTGTCGCCAGACCAGCGACGAGATCAATAGGTTGAGCGAGGAGATTGGCGCACGCCAATCGACTTCGAGCTTCGCTTTCTCCAGCCACTTTGCATACTGGTTGTACATGGAATCGATGATGTGGGCGAAAGCCTCGTAAGTATTCAAAAGTCCGTGACGTCCGGTCAGCAGATAGCCCTCAAGCCAGCCTTCGAGCGTGTGTTCGCTCAGCATCTCCATCACGCGGCCATCGGGAGCAATGTCCGTACCGTCCGCATCCTCCGGCTTGATCGCAGCAAGCCACGTCTTCAGGCTCGCCTCGTAAATATCCTGCAGCCGGTTGGACGCATTCTCGTCCGGGCTGAACACTCGAAAGCTGGTCATGTTACGCGCCATTACGTCGCGCAGAAATTTTCCGAGAGTCTCCGTGGGTGAAATCTCCTTCGCTCCAGGCGCGTCAATCGATACGGCGTAGTCGCGGAAATCTGGAAGATCGAGAGGCTTGCGCAGCTTGCCCCCGTTGGCGTGAGGATTAGCGCTCATGCGCCGTTCTCCCGTGGGCGGCAGCTCTCGCAGTTCCGGCACAATCGTGCCGCGCTCGTTGAAAAGTTCTTCCGGCTTGTAGCTGCGCATCCATTCTTCAACGATCCGCAAATGCTCTGGATTCGTTTTCACATCGAGCACCGGCACTTGGTGCGCTCGCCAGAAATTCTCCACCTTATGTCCGTCCACTTCTTTCGGTCCGGTCCATCCCTTTGGCGATCGAAGGATAATCATCGGCCATCGCGGCCGGTCGGGTTTTCCGGCCCTGCGTGCCTTCTCCTGAATCGCACGGATCTCTAACACGCAATTCTCAACCGTGGCGGCCATTCGCTGGTGCATTACCGCAGGCTCGTCGCCCTCGACCACGTGCGCCATCCAGCCATATCCCTTGAAAAGATCGCTGAGTTCTTCGGGAGTGATACGCGCCAAAATCGTAGGATTCGCGATCTTGTATCCGTTTAAGTGAAGGATTGGCAACACCGCGCCGTCGCGAATCGGGTTCAGAAATTTGTTGGAATGCCACGAGGTCGCCAGCGGTCCGGTCTCGGCCTCGCCATCGCCAACCATTACGCTCACGATCAGATCCGGATTGTCGAAGGCCGCTCCAAACGCATGCGAAATGCTGTACCCTAGCTCGCCGCCCTCATGGATCGACCCCGGAACCTCTGGCGTGCAGTGGCTTCCGAGCTGCCCCGGGAAAGAAAACGCGCGGAACAAATTGAGCATGCCCGCTTCATCCAGGCTCTTCTCGGGATAAATCTCCGAATATGTCCCTTCGAGGTAGCAGTTCGAAAGCACTGCCGGCGCGCCGTGCCCCGGACCCGAGATATAAAACATGTTCAGGTCGTACTTTCGAATTACCCGATTCAGATGGACCCACGTAAAGGTCTGCCCAGGATCGGAGCCCCAGTGTCCCAGCAATCGATTCTTAAGATGCTCCGGTCGAAGCGGCTTCTTCAGCAAAGGATTGTCACGAAGGTAGATCATCCCCGCGCAAAGGTAGTTGCAGGCGCGCCAGTACGCATCAATCTTGCGAAGCTCTTCTGATGTAAGTGTCTGGTCGGAAGATGACGATGCAGATTGCCGCTCAGCGGCTACAGTACTCACTGTGGATGTCATAGAAATAAAACTCCTGGGAAGAAATCGGCCGTGTAGCGATACTAGCGGACTTTTCTTTCTTAAGATGCCCCCCTTAAGATGCCCCCGGAGTCACCGTGGCTTCATCCAAAAATATTAATAGGGTGTAACAAAGCTTCCGCGAAGAAGAGAGGTACTTTCGCCAACCTTACGCCGCCAGCCTCCATCTAAAGCCACGTATATTGGCGGAGGGAGATGATGGCTAGCGAAGCATCCGAACAGATGATGGCGCTCCTGAGCGAGCTCGCCACTCTAAAGGATCTCAATCGAGAGTTCGAAGCCAACCCCAATCAACACGACCCGGAGGAACATCGCTTGCGCCTCCAGAGACACGAAGAGATAACGCAAGACATCAAGGCGCTAGCCGAGCAGAAGAAGAATACCGAACCCAACCCCCCGCTAGACGCGTGTGTAGAGTGGATACTCCTGTCCGCTGCCCTTGACCTTGATTTTGTACGAAGCGTGGGATGCCCGAAATGTGGGGTCGACCGTGGAAGAGCGGCGCTTCAGCGCCGCGTAAGTCGCGGAGAGAGGAAAGGGGCTTCAGCCCCTGTTATCCAGCAGAAAATCCAAACCCGACATGACCGTGGAATCACACATTCAAAAAACGAAGGGCCGGGCAACCGGTGGGATTTTGGGTGGCGCAGCGCTTCAGCGCTGCGATTAAAGCCGCCTACTTCTACAACATGCATTCCGACCGAAGCCGGACCCTGTGTAAGCCGAAGGGGACGGAGCGGAGGAATCTGCTGCTCTCACTTCGTCGCGATGGACCGTGTAGAGCGGACACTCTTGTCCGCTGCCTTTGACCTTGATTTTGTACGAAGCGTGGGATGCCCAAATGTGGGCCGACCGTGGAAGAGCGGCGCTTCAGCGCCGCGTAAGCCGTGGAAAGAGGAAAGGGGCTTCAGCCCCAGTTAGCCACCAGAAAATCCAAACCAGACACGACCGTGGAATCCCACCCTTCAAAAAACGAAGGGTGGGGCACCCGGCCACGGGCTCCGACCAGGGGGCGGCCACCGTCGTCCTTGAGGCGCTAAGGCGAGTGGGGACAGACGGAGTTGTGGAAGTGATTGACGGAAGCAGCGCGGACACGGAACTAGAAATCCGAGAAGGAATGCGGTTCGATACGGGGCTCCTCTCGGAATGTTGACCACGGCACAGTGGGATGCGGCAACCGATCATCAAAACCTCTAGGCAGAGTTTCCGCAAGAAAACTGACAATTCACACACCGACCGGCTGCGGCTTCCCAGCCAGCAACTGCCGCAACACATACTGCAGAATCCCGCCGTTAGCGTAGTAGAGCGCTTCCTGCGGGGTGTCGATGCGGACCAGCGCGTCGAACTCGATCGGCCTGTCCTTCCCACCTCCGCTGCTGCTTCCGCTTGACGTGGCGCGGACTCTCAGTTGCCGTCCGGCGGCGAAGCGTTCGACTACGTCGCGGATGCCGGTGATCTCGAAGACTTCTTCGCCCGTCAGCTTGAGCGATTCGGCGGTTTGTCCTGCTTCGAACTGCAGCGGCAAAATTCCCATGCCGACCAGATTCGACCGATGAATTCGCTCATAGCTCTCGGCGATGACCGCCTGAACTCCGAGCAGCAACGGCCCTTTGGCGGCCCAGTCACGAGAGGAGCCGGAACCGTATTCTTTGCCGGCAAGAATAATGAGCGGCGTGCCTTCGGCGATATATTTCTGCGAAGCGTCGAAGATCGACATTTCTTGATTGGTCGGCAGGTGGCGGGTGAATCCGCCTTCCACGTTCACCAGTTTGTTGCGCAGGCGGACGTTGGCGAAGGTGCCGCGGACCATGACTTCATGGTTGCCGCGGCGCGAGCCATAGGAGTTGAAATCGGCGGGCTTGACGCCGTGCTCCTGCAGATATTTTCCGGCGGGTCCGTCTTTCTTGATCGAGCCGGCGGGGGAGATGTGGTCGGTCGTGACGCTGTCGCCGAGCACGGCCAGCACACGAGCATTCTTGATATCTTCAACAGGTGACGGCTGGACCTTCATGTCGTCGAAGTACGGAGCGCGGCGGATGTAGGTAGAATCCTTTTCCCAGGCATAGGTCTGGCCTTTGGGAACGGAGAGACTGCGCCAGCGCTCGTCGCCCTGGAAGACATCCGCGTAACTCTTCGCGAACATCTCGGCAGTGACCGAGTGATCGACGGCCTCTTCGACTTCACGCTGCGTGGGCCAGATATCTGCAAGGTAAACAGGTTTGCCGTCCTTGCCTTTGCCGATGGCGTCTTTGCGAAGATCGGTGTCGATGCGTCCGGCAAGCGCGAAGGCGACAACGAGCGGTGGCGACATGAGGTAGTTCGCGCGAACTTCGGAGTTAATACGCCCCTCGAAGTTACGATTGCCCGAAAGTACCGAAGCAACGACAAGATCTTTTTCGTCGATGGCTTGCGACACTTCGGCGGGCAGCGGCCCAGAGTTGCCGATACAAGTAGTGCAACCGTACCCCACGATATGAAATTTTAATTTTTCGAGGTAAGGCGTGAGTCCGGCATTCTCCAGATAATCGCGCACCACTTTCGATCCCGGCGCGAGCGAAGTCTTCACCCACGGCGGTATGGACAAACCTTTTTCGACCGCTTTCTTCGCCAGCAGTCCGGCGCCAATCATCACCGAAGGATTCGAAGTATTGGTGCACGACGTGATGGCAGCAATCACAACGCTGCCGTGTTTGAGTGAGTCCTTCACGCTGGCGGGAACGTGCTCGTGCACGTTGGGATCCTCGACTCCAATTGCCGCCGGACTTCCGCCCTCCTGCTCCCACCGCGCAGAGTTTGCAACCGCCGAGGCAGAGGTAGTCTTCGCGGCGGCTTTGGGTTTGACCAGCGAGGGCAGAGCTTTCTGAAAAGAGTCGGCTGCTTGAGAGAGGACTACACGATCCTGCGGACGCTTCGGTCCCGCCAGGCTCGGCTCAACCGTTCCGAGATCAAGCGCGAGCAGTTCGGAATATTCTGCCTCCGGCGTTTTGTCGTCGTGGAAGAGTCCCTGCTCGCGGCAATATGCTTCTACCAGCGCGATTTGTTCCGGGCTGCGCCCGCTAAGTTTCAAATACTTCAAACTCTCTTTATCGACAGGGAAGATGCCGCACGTAGCGCCATACTCCGGCGACATATTAGCGATCGTTGCACGATCGGCAAGAGGCAGATCGCGCAAGCCGGGGCCGAAATATTCGACAAACTTTCCCACTACCCCATGCTTGCGCAACATCTCGGTAATCGTCAGAACAAGATCAGTAGCCGTCCCCCCCTCGCGCAACCGCCCTGTAAGCTTCACTCCCACAACCAGCGGAATCAACATCGAAACAGGCTGCCCGAGCATCGCCGCTTCCGCCTCAATGCCGCCTACACCCCATCCCAGAACCCCGAGGCCGTTGACCATCGTTGTGTGACTGTCGGTGCCTACCAGAGTGTCGGGGTAGGCGGTGCGCTTGGCAGCAGATCCGCTGTTTGCATCGGTTTCGTTCACGAAAACTACGCGGGCCAGGTATTCGAGATTAACTTGATGGACGATGCCAGTGTCGGGAGGGACGATGGCGAGGTTGTGGAATCCGGTTTGTCCCCAGCGGAGGAACGAGTAACGCTCTTTATTGCGCTGGAATTCGAGCAGGGCGTTCACGTCGAAGGCGCTGCTCGTGCCGAATTCGTCCACCTGGACGGAGTGGTCGATAACGAGTTCGACTGGCTGCAGAGGATTGATGAGCGCTGGATCGCCGCCGAGTTGCTGCATAGCGTCGCGCATCGCGGCAAGGTCGACGACACAGGGAACTCCAGTGAAATCCTGAAGCAGGACACGGCTGGGAGTGAAGGCAATCTCTTTGTCGGGCTTGGAGTTCTTATTCCATGCGGCCATCGAACGCACGTCCTCCTTCTTCACGTTGCGTCCGTCTTCGGTGCGCAGGAGATTTTCGAGAAGGATGCGCAGCGAAAATGGCAGATGTTTGGTGGAGATGCCTTGATTGTCGAGGGCATCAAGGCGATAAATTTCGTATTCTTTTTTTCCGACTTTGAGAACGGAGCGGGAGTTGAAACTATTTAGGGACATGATGGCCTTCCTGATAGATGAATGCCGCGAGTTGGCTGGCGCCGCTCGGCTGGCTGCTGATAAGGGAACCCATAAGTTTAGTCTTTTTGGGGAAGAATGCGTAGCATGACCTCGCCCAACAGGCGCAAGCGACGAGGAAAGGCTAGCGAGCCGCGATCCAGACTTGATAGGCGACGACGGTTATCATGAACAGGAGATAGATGCGCAGCGACCAAAGGACGAGAAGTTCGGGGCCTTTGAGATGGCGGCGGGGGATGGGGTGCTTCTTGGCATTGGCGAGCTGATCGTGTTCGAGGGACGATAGGGCAAGGGTTTGATCGGCGGTCGAGACGGGATGTGGGGTGGTTTGTGTTTTGGTCATAGGGCTAAGTCTCGCGCGAGTCGAATTGATAGGTCGACTTTCATAGATGGGGACAAGAATCCTTTGAGCTTCGCTCGAACGGACAGCCGAGGGCGGCTGTCCCCACATGGATATTTGTGTGCGTCGGGATCCATGCTTACGTTCCTCCCAGGGCGGCGAAGATGTTGGGGGCGATGATGCTGACGCCGAAGAGGATGCCGGCTGCGGTCAGGAGAAATACCACCCCGGTGGAAAGAATGTTTGCCCACAGAGGGCTGACGAGGTCGCCCATGATTTCTTTGTCGTTCACCAGCATGAAGAGAAATACGAGGGCAGGAGGCATGGCGAGAACGGCGACCACGTTTACGACCAGAACCACATACACCAGCGGCAATCCGGGAATCAGAACGATGGCTGCGGCCGCCACGGCGCAGAGCGTCAGAACGGCGTAAAACGATTTACCTTCGCCCATGGGAAGATTCAGGCTGTGTGGCCGATGGGTGACCTCTCCGAAGGCGTAGGCGGAAGATGTGGAAATGGTGATGGCGGCGACGATGCCGGCCTCGACCATGCCGAGAGCGAACAGCGATGCCCCAAAGCGGCCGATAATTGGCTGCAGCGCTTGGGCAAACTCAGCGGCCTGGAAATTGTCGGCGGTCATCTGATGGGCGAAAAGCGGGGCCGTTGCCAGGATGGTCGCTATAGCTGCGACGGCAGCAAGTGTGGCGCCCAACACGGTGTCGATTCGTCCGAATCGAATATCTTTTGTGGTCATGCCCTTGTCGACGGTGGCGCTCTGCTGAAAGAAAAGCATCCAGGGCGTGACGGTGGCGCCGATGTCAGCGAGCACGATAAGAAGCGTGTCTTTGTTGAAGCCCGGGAGCGGTTGCCAAGTGATGACGGCGTGGCCGACCGCATGCCAACTCGGGTGAGTCATCAGCGCGACTGGAATGAAAATTAAATTGAAGGCGGCAGCCGCGAGGGTGATTCGTTCCCAGGTCCAGTAGCGGTGACTCATGAGCGCGGCATAGAGAACGACCAGCGCGATGAGGATGGCTATCCAGGGAGGCACGCCGAAAAATCCGAGGCCGGCGCGGATGGCGATGAACTCAGTGATGAGAGTGAGGAAGTTTCCAATGCCGAGGTCGATCATGGAGAACCATCCCCAGAAGGGGCCGAAGCGTTCGAAGATAAGTTCGGCGTGACCGCGATGCGTGGCGGCGCCGAGGCGGACGGTCATCTCCTGGACAACGATCGCCATGCAAAACGTGAGGGCGACGAAGGGAATGAAAAATCCGATGCCGAACTTGGCGCCGGTGGCGGCATAGGAGAGCATGCTGGGGCCGTCGTTTTCTCCCAACATGACCAGGACGCCGGGGCCGACGAGCAACCAGAGAAGGCGGGCTTTCGAGGAAAAGCCGCGACGAGCGCGGGCGTCGGAGACGCGGACCCGATCATGGGCACGGTCGACGTCTTCGTGAGTGATGACGACTTCTTCGGCTTGGGTGGCGACAGGCTTCATTGACCCCAGCGAGGGATGGTCCCTACCAAAGTCCGTCTGGACTTTCTAAGCAGAAATTAGCGTAAGTATACACTATAGGATAAACCATGGTTAACTAAGGCCATGGTTAATCAGGCGACGGGTGCGGCGAGGACTCCGCAATGCCTCGCCGGACCTGGCAAGCTGATAGGGATCCTTCGACCGAGATTTTGCTTCGCATTCGCGAAGCAAAATCCTCGCTCAGGAGGACAGAATTAAGGGGTTTACAGGTTAAGAGTCTGGTTACTGGGCCGGCCGCGCTCAGGGGGCAGAGACCCAGACGCGTTCCGTGGCGGCGCGGCCTAGGGAGACGTTGCCGACAGTGGTTGATAGCGTGAGAGTCTGGTCGTAGTTGCGTTCGAGCAGCCGCAACTTTGAACCCGGACGGATTCCGCGGACTTCGAGGAATTCGAGCAGGCGGCGGTCCCTTTCGTAAATTCCACTGACCGAGTAGGTCGCGCCCGGAACGGCGTCGGCGAGCAGCAGCAGACCGCGATGACGGCGACTGGCGGGGCTCTCCATCTCGCTGAGATTCCCGTGTGGGCAGATGCCGCCCTTTCCGAGTTTCGCGAGGAGCTTGGCTTCGAAGTCGGGCGAGACAGCGTGCTCCAGGCGTTCGGCTTCGTCGTGAACCTTCCACCACTCCATGCCAAAAAGCTCAGAGAGCATGCGTTCGATGAGGTGATGGCGGAGGGTGAGTTTGCGGGCAATCTTGCGGCCGGCGGCGGTGAGGTGCACCTGTCCGTTGGCCGGAACGCGAACCAAGCCGTCCTTCTTGAGGCGGCGAACTGCCATGGTCACGGCGGGCGGCGACACTTTCAGCCAGTTTGCGAGGCGGGCGGAGATAACCGACTCACCTTCGCTCTCAGCCTCAAGGATGGCTTTGAGATAGTCCTCTTTGGAAACGGTGATCATCTGAGGAAATTATACGGCGAGGGAGTTAAGTAGAGTTAACTCCGAGTCCACCACCGAGGTATAGAGGCGCGGAGGAGACCAGCACCAAGGTTTCAGGTCTTGGGTCTTAGAGTCCTGGTCTTATTCTTAGGTCCGCAATCGGGTGACTCGAACGTGGCTCCTACCCGATCTTCCTTTCGCGCGTCTCTGTGCCTCCGTGGTAAGAATAATGCGCGTTTGACAGTCTTCCTGCTCTCCCCTAACCTTGACCTTTTCTGGCTATGAAAATTCTGGTTCTTGGCAACGGCGGTCGCGAGCACGCGCTGGTCTGGAAGCTGCGGCAGTCGGCACGGGTTTCGAAGTTGTACTGCGCGCCCGGCAATGGCGGCATTGCGGAAGAAGCGGAGTGCCTGCCAGTTGACCTGAAAAGCCTGGAGTCGATTATGGCTTTGGGAGAACGATTGCGCCCGGACTTAACGGTTGTGGGACCGGAATTGCCGCTGACGCTGGGTGTGGTGGACGAGTTTACGCGTCGCGGATGGGCCGCGTTCGGCCCGACCAAGGCGGCGGCCCAACTGGAATCGAGCAAGAGCTTCGCCAAGGAATTTCTACAGCGACACCACATTTCAACGGCTCCTTACGCGATTTGCGATTCAGTGGATGAGGTGCGTCCCGCGCTCACGCACTTTCACTTGCCGGTGGTGGTGAAGGCTGACGGATTGGCGGCGGGTAAAGGAGTAGTAATCGCCGCGAGCAAGGAAGAGGCCGCAAACGTGGCCGCTGAAATGTTCAGCGGAAAGATGGTGGGAGCCGCCGGCGCGCGCGTTGTGCTGGAAGAGTTTCTGAAGGGCGACGAACTTTCGTTTCTGGTGTTGAGTGATGGTGAGCGGGTTGCGCCGCTGGTGGCGGCGCAGGATCATAAGCGAGTGGGCGATGGAGATACTGGACCCAACACCGGCGGCATGGGCGCGTATTCGACCGCCGAGATTGTCGACGACAAAATGCGCGACTGGCTGGTGAATCACATTGCGCGTCCCGTGGTTGCGGGCATGAAGGCCGAGGGCGCGGAGTACAAAGGCGTACTCTACTGCGGACTGATGATGACCGCGCGTGGTCCGATGGTGCTGGAATTTAATTGCCGCTTTGGCGATCCGGAGACACAGGCGATTCTGATGCGGCTGGAGAGCGACTTAGTGGATGCTCTGGAGGCGTCGATTGCAGGCCGCGTAAGTGATGGGGATTTCAGATGGTCGAGCGACGCGTCGGTGTGTGTAGTGATGGCCTCTGGTGGGTATCCCGGGACGTTTGAGGTGGGGAAACAGATTAGCGGTCTCGATCAGGCCGCGGCAATTGATGGCGTGAAAGTCTTTCACGCGGGCACAAGCCGGCGCGACGGGGCTTTCTACACTGCGGGCGGGCGTGTGCTTGGAGTGTCGGCGCGAGCAGCGAAATTGGGCACTGCCGTCGAGCGGGCGTATCAAGCCTGCGAGAAAATTCGTTTCGATGGCGCGCAGTACCGAAGGGATATTGCTGCGCGGGCTTTGAAGAAGTAAGTACGTCGGATCGGGTCGCAAGAAAAGCAGATTCCTCGACTTGCCGTGGCGTTCGCTCCGGAAGGCGCTCGGAATGACAAGGTTTGTGAGGGTGCGCACTCTCACGTTTACGATGACAGTATCGAAATTATTCTAGTGGTTCGGGCTCAAGGGCGATGTTGGTTTCACCGGCGGCTTTTTTGGCGGCGTATTTTTTCATCCAGGCTTCCCAGCTCTTGCCGGCGGCCCGAGTAACATCCATTTGCATGAGATCGGGTTGGCTGCAAGAATGCCCATGAAAGGAAAGGAAGTCTTGAATGAAAATCGCGGAAGGGCTGGCGTTACGCTCGGATCTTCAAAGGCGTTTGGAGCAACTGAAACAGAGGTTGGTCAAGAACGCACGCATCCAGGAGGGCGATGTTCCGGCGGAGGACCCAGTTGGACTGGAAGCAGAATTGGAACAGGTGGCGCAGCAATTAACTTCGATGATTCAACGCATCAACCGGACCAACGCGGCGACGCGATTCGGTCCCCAAACCCTGGCTGACGCCCTCGCTGAACGAGATGTCCTGAAAATGCGCTACAACGCATATCGTGAATTGGCGACCGCGGCTTCGACCGCGCAGGGCCGTACCACACGTTCCGAGATAAAATTCATCAGTACGGTAAGCGTTGCGGCAACACAGCGGAAGGCAGACGACCTCGCAAGGGAATATAGGGAACTCGACACGCGTATCCAAGAAGCCGACTGGTTGACGCTTTTGCACGACTAGTTTCATTTGATTGGACGAGAAGGTAGTTGGCGTACCGGGAAGCGAGCACAACCCCACGGCGGGGAAATGCCGATCTGGCAGTGCGAGGGCAGCATTAGACGGTTCGACTCCGACCCGCACAGCGTATGCTCCGTACTGCGTACAAACGCACGGCGTATCGTAACGGTGTACTACCGCGTGCTGATCCCGGAGGCGTCGGCGAGGGTGGGGAAGGGGCACTCGTCCAGGGTCGTAGTCGAGCGATTCCGTGCTGCTAGTCCAGGGGTTCGGGCTGGAGGGCGATGTTCTTTTCGCCAGCGGCCTTTTTTGCCGCGTATTTTTTCATCCAGGCTTCCCAACTCTTTCCGGCGGCGGTGTCGCGGCCGGTGAAAGCGAGGGCGGCGATATCGGCATACGAGATGGAGATTTTCTCGTTGGAGTTCTTGGGATAGAGGCGAACGACCGAATCCTTCAGCGTGGCCGCGGTGCGCCGGTCGAAGAGGTAGCCTTCGATTTTGCGGCCATCTTTGCGAGTGATGGTTACGTCTCCGCGATAGTCGAAGGCCTTTTCTAGCGCGACGCGGATTTCTTCCTCTGTGGCGAGTTGTGGAATCCAGCCTTCGAGTTGTTCGTGGGCGGTGCCGGGAGCGACTTCCAGGGCGTCAGGATTTACGTGGGGAACCGCTTGCGCGGCTTCGTGATCGATGTGGCCGGATTCTTTGCCTGTCATAGTCTGCTATTTTTCTCGCGTAGGATCAATTTTCCAGCCACTCCCTGGGAACCCAAACACGCGCGTTCACCCATGCCCCACTGCCAACGTTGCATAGGTCGACGTCCCTTTCGGGATCGTGGCAATCGAAGTCGAGCGTTCCGGACTCAGCAGCCCTAGAGCCCATCCGCGATCTCTCGTATTCCGGCGTGGGAGAGTATTCGTATTCGTCGATTGCCTTCTGAAGATACCGTTTCTTTAATTCTGTTCGTCCGGATTCTTTGCCTGTCATGATTTAATTTTCCAGGGCAAGTTAACCGGGCTTCGCCCGGCGGACAGCCGAGGGCGGCTGTCCCCACATTCCCATTTCAGGCGCGCGTTTCTTGCAAGGAGGAGTTCTTTGTGGGTGCGATCTGCACCAGTGGGTGTACTGGAGCTTGCGGCTCATCCAGCAAGCGGAGCGCTTCTTCGTCGCGATATCGAGTGAACAAGGTCGCCTTCACCGTGGCCAGAAATCCGCCTAGCGAACTAAATGTCGCATTCACCGCCGAGGCTTCGTAGCCGCTGTGGACCATGCAATTGGCGCAAGCGGGATTGCCCGACTCGGTGCCATAGTTGCCCCAATTCGTCGTCGAGAGAAGCTCGGCGAAGGTTTCGGCGTAGCCATCCTGTAGCAGATAGCAAGGCTTCTGCCATCCGAAAATGTTGTACGTAGGCATGCCCCAGGGCGTGCAGGGATAGGTGCGCTTGCCCATGAGAAATTCCAAGAAGAGCGGCGAGAGATTGAAGCGCCAGTTCTTCTTGCGATTCGAGAGGATCGCGCGGAACATGCGGCGGGTGCGGGCGCGGCCGAGGAAATGCTTTTGGTCAGGGGCCTTATCGTAGGAATACCCGGGCGAGAGCATCATGCCTTCGAGGCCGAGCTCCATCATGTCGTCGAAGAAGGCGCGAACGGATTTTGGATCGGCGCCGTCGAATAGCGTGGTGTTGGTGGTTACGCGGAAGCCGCGGCTGAGGGCTTCTCTGATCGCATCGACTGCAATATCGTAGCCACCCTCGCGGCAGACGGCGAGGTCGTGCTCTTCGCGCTGGCCGTCAAGATGCACACTGAAGGTCAAATATTTGCTCGGCTTGAAAAGGTGAATCTTCTCTTTGAGCAGCAGGGCATTCGTACACAGATAAATATATTTCTTGCGCGAAATCAGGCCTTCGATAATCTCGCCGATCTGCGGGTGCATGAGCGGTTCGCCGCCGGGGATTGAAACCATGGGGGCGCCGCATTCATCCACTGCGCGGAAACATTCTTCGGGAGAGAGATCCTTTTTCAGGATGTGGGCAGGATACTGAATCTTACCGCACCCGGCGCATGCGAGGTTGCAGCGGAACAAAGGCTCGAGCATCAGCACGAGTGGATACTGCTTGCGACCGGCGAGCTTCTGGCGAAGCACATAGCTCGTCACAGTCCACATCTGTGAAACGGGGACAGCCATCCTGGATGGTCACTCCTGTGTCTGTTTATTTTAGCAGGGACGGACTGTTAGATGACGGCGCAGCGGCCGGGGTGCGGAACGGGGTGCCGAATGGGGTGCAGAAAATGAAACGCGACAGACAAGTCTCGCGTCTTACACAACCCTCCCGTGAGCGGCGTCAAGAGGCCGTCGGAAGTCCTTGCGGATCGGCGGTTTACCGGAACGGTTCTGGCCTGACCGAGGGCCAAAAATGAAGTTTTTGTGGTATAATTTGGTTACTCGCCAAACGAACCTAAGTATAAGATATTTCAATAACTTGAGGTCGGTTCGTAGAGGCGGCAAACCTTAATTGGGCCGAGATTAGAGGCTGGTTTCAGACGGCTTCGCCGGACCCAGTTTTGCGAGAAAGTCGGGGCATTCTCCCGCGGAGCGGAATGGCCACCAAAGAGATTCAAACTCCCATCACTGATACCAAAACAAAAAACGCAATTGTGACTCCGTTCAGCGGAAATAATGGCGGAAGCAAGAGCGATTACACTGCCGACTCGATCAAAGTGCTCGGCGGTATGGAAGCCGTGCGCAAACGTCCGGCGATGTACATCGGCTCGACCGGCGACCTCGGTCTGCACCATCTCGTTTATGAAGTGGTGGACAACTCCGTGGACGAAGCCCTGGCCGGTTTCGCGACCAAGATTGAAGTCACGATCCACATCGACAATTCGATCACCGTCATTGATGACGGACGCGGCATTCCTGTCGACGATATGGACATCGACGGCGAAAAAGTCTCGGCGGCTCAGGTCGTGATGACGACGCTGCACGCGGGAGGCAAGTTCGATTCGTCCACGTACAAAGTTTCTGGCGGACTGCACGGCGTGGGCGTCTCCTGCGTGAACGCGTTGAGCGAGGAATTGGAACTTGAAATCTGGCGCGACGGCGCTACCTGGGAGCAGACCTATTCGAAGGGCGAGCCGACCAGCAAGATGAAGAAGGCGGGCGCGGCCAAGCGGCGCGGGACGAAGGTCCATTTCCTGCCGGACCGAACTATTTTTACGGCGACGGAATATAACTACGACACGCTGGCGCAGCGCTTGCGCGAACTCGCGTTCCTGAACAAGGGATTGCTGATTACTCTCACCGATGAGCGTTCGACCGATGCAAAGAGCGGCGAGGCCAAGCATTCCGATTTCAAATACAACGGCGGCATCGCGGAATTTATCAAGCATCTGAACCGCGGCAAGCAAGTGCTGCACGACAAACCGATCTACATGGAAGCAGAGCGCAGCGGCGTTGCCATGGAGATTGGGCTGCAATACAACGACGGCTATTCGGAGTCGGTGTTCAGTTTCGCCAACAACATCAACACTGTCGATGGCGGCACGCATCTTTCCGGCTTCCGCATGGCTCTGACCCGCACGATTAATTATGCCGGGCAGCAGATGGGCCTGTTCAAGGATGTAAAGGAAAACCTGACCGGCGACGATGTGCGAGAAGGCCTAGTCGCTGTGATCAGCGTGAAGCTGTCGCAGCCCCAGTTTGAAGGTCAGACCAAGGGCAAGCTGAACTCCGATATCGCCGGCGTGGTGCAGGCGTTTATCAACGAGCGGCTGGGAGCGTTCTTCGAACAGAATTCAACCGTAGCGAAAAAAATTATCAACAAGGCGGTGGATGCGGCGCGGGCACGCGAGGCTGCTCGAAAAGCGCGCGACTTGACGCGGCGCAAAGGTGCGCTTGATTCGGGCGGTTTGCCAGGAAAGCTTGCGGATTGCTCGGAGCGCGATCCGAACCGTTGCGAATTGTTTTTGGTGGAGGGCGAGTCGGCAGGCGGAACGGCGAAGCAGGGGCGCGACCGGCGCTTCCAGGCGATTCTCCCGCTGAAAGGAAAAATTCTCAACGTCGAAAAAGCCCGCTACGACAAAATGCTGGCGCACGAAGAGATTCGTGCCATGATTACGGCGCTGGGCACCGGCATCGCCAAGGATGACTTCGATCCTACGAAGGTGCGTTACGGCAAAATCATCCTGATGACCGACGCCGACGTGGACGGATCGCACATTCGCACGCTGCTGCTGACGTTCTTCTTTCGCCACATGCAGGAACTGATCAAGCGCGGCAATGTTTTTATCGCGCAGCCGCCGCTGTATTCGATCAAGAAGGGCAAGTCGATGCAGTACATCAAGGACGATGATGCATTCGACAAGGTAATGCTGAAGCGCGCCGCCGACGGACTGATCGTTCGCTATGGTGAGGGAGCGGCCAAGCTGGAGGGTGCAAACCTGACGCGCTTCATGAGCGTGCTGAAGGAGTATCTCAACTTCTTTGACAAGGTCAATAAGCGTCTGCGCGACGAGAGCGTTACGGAACTGCTGCCCAAGCTGGATTTTTCAAAGCACTCGGATTTCGAGGGTGATAAGAATACGCCATCGAAGAAGATCGAGAAGCTGGAAAAAGAGCTGAAGCGATTACAGAAAGATCGGAAGTTCAAGAGCATCGAGTCGGTCTTCGACGAAGAGCACAACCTGTGGGAAGTGCGGATTGTAAACTCGCAGGGTTCCGAACACGTGATCAACTGGGAACTGGCGTCAAGCGCTGAGTGCCGGCAGTTGATTTCAAAGTTCAAACAGATTGAACCTTATCTGGAGCCGCCCTTCGTCGTAGAAGCTCTGACGAAGACGGGCGCGGTGAGCAACAACGGGGACGAAGCCGGAGACGACGAGGGCGCGGACACCGGCGTGGACACAGATGAGAAGTCCGACAAGAAAGGCGCCAAGGCTGCGCCTGCAACCAAGGGCCGAGCCTCGGCTGAGCCGGTGGAGAAGGCCACGGCGCGCGAGCTGTTCGAGTACGTGAAGAAAGAAGGCAGCCGCGGCTACGACGTCCAGCGCTACAAAGGCCTGGGTGAGATGACGGCTCCACAGCTTTGGGAGACGACCATGGACCCAGAGCGCCGGACCCTGCTGTCCGTGAAGCTCGAAGACATCGCCGAATGCGAAACCATCTTCACCACGCTGATGGGCGAGGACGTGGAAGCGCGGCGGAAGTTTATCGAAGAGAACGCGCTGGACGTGAAGAATCTGGATATTTAGCGGGCCGTCGGCGCGACTTCTGGCGTTTTTTTATTCGGGAAGAAAGCGCTTCCAAGCGCCAGCAAGGTAATGAGTGAGATGTCCCCGAGAGAGATGACGCAGTAGATGCACCACACTCCCAGAATGTTCTGTTCGATACGGGCGAGGTACAGAGAGAAAGCCAGGCCCACCAATGCAACGGCTAACATCAAGCGATAGGAGCGTCGCCATGCCAGCGCTGCCATTAGAATGTATCCGGCGATGCCGAGGGCAGCGACTGGAATGCCTGCCAGCATCGCGTAGGGGCTGTGATTGACGATGCCGCAGTCCCAGCGTTCGTTGATGCTGCAGGGCGAATCGCCTTCGGTTCGGTAGTGCTCGCGCAGGGCGAGAGCGGATACGACAATTCCGAGAGTCGCCAACACGACCAGAAGGTACCTCATGTGATGTTCCTCATTCTCATGTCTACGCTTGTGGCGAGTCAACTTCAGGGGCTAAAGCCCTGAATTCTTGACGCGGTGTTTAACGGCACGGCTTAAGCCGTGCCCTTTCAAATCAGTCGTGTTCAAATCAGCCGTGCCCTTTCAAATCCATTTATCAGCACGCTCCCCTCGCTTGCATAGGTTCCAAGCTTAACTGGCAGCATGCACTGCTGCGATATCCTGCAGCAAATCGGAGGCCTGCCAGTCGGCGCCATGGTACCACTTGGAAATCTTTCCATCGGGAGCAATGATCGCCGTGCTGAGCGAATGTGTAATCAGTCCGCCTTCTTCGTTGTAGGTTAGAGCGAAATAATTGGCAAATTCAGGTAACTCAGTTTGCGGAATCGCGGCGAACTCCCAGTGGGTGAAGAGTGCAGAGTCTTTCCTTCCGGCGCAAGAAAAGCCGTAAGTGCGCAAGACCTTAGGCGTGTCATGGGTGGGGTCGAAACTGATACTGAGCAGGTGAGTCTTGCCGTAGAGAGCGGGGTCAGCCAAGACCTTGCTATCGATCGCGGCGAACTCGTGGCTGACTCTCGGACAGAAATCGGGGAAGGGGCAGCGCGTGTAGATGAGCGTGAGGAGCACCGTCTGCCCGCGATATTGATGGAGCGAAATGCCTTTGCCGTTTTGGTTAATCAGCTTGAAGTCCGGAACTTCGTCGCCGGGAGCAGGAATGTGCAGGTTTGCTGTGGGTTTTGTGTCAGTGGCTGGCGAATGTGCGGTCACTTTCACATTCTCAAGCCAGTACTTGTCTGGTCCGACCACGACATCGGCAGTGATCGAGTCCCCGGGCTGCAGCTGATTGAGCAAGTCAGCAGGTTTCATGGTGTACGGCATCACCATTGCGTCCATAAAACCAGCGATCGGCTCGTTGTCGATATTGGCGGTTCCAGCCTGCTTATCGATAGAAATAATTTTTCCCTTGAGTGCGTAACGCTTGGCAGCGTTCGCACCGGACTGGGATGGTCCACGGTTGCAGGCCGCGGAGAATGCGATTAGGACGCAGACGCAGAGAAGTGGGAGACGCCTGGAGCATGAATCGAATCGGTTGAGCATATGTATTCTTCTTTATTATCTCCGATCATCATTGATACTAGTCGGACCCTTATCGTCTTACCGGGCATCAGCGATCCCCTTCTGAATTTAATCCTGATCCACCACATCTCCTGCGGCTTCCGTTCGAACAGCTGAGGGAGAGTGTCCATAAAATTTGGTGAAATCGCGGGTCAAGTCCGGGGCGTGCCGGTATCCAAGCCGCATTGCGATTTGATTCACTCGGAGAAATGTGTGCTCGAGCAAAACCCTCGCTAACTGTAGCCGGTATTCGCGCCTGTATCGCTTGGGCGAGCGCGAAGTGTGCTCCTTGAACAGGTGACTGAATCGGCCCTGCGACAAGTTAACCTGCTGCGCCAAAGCCGATAGGTCAAGTCTGTGCTGCGGATCGTTGTGAATGAGCTGTATAGCCGTCTGGATTCGACTGTCCATAGTTCAACCTCCTTAGTAGTGGAAGCGATAACGAAGCTCAACAAAAATCTCGCGCGGATTATTCCAGTGATATCCGCCGAATGTAAGGCTATTGTCATACTCAACGCGGCGGTTCGCCACGTTTAGCGCAGTCAGGGACGCGGTGAAACGCTCGCCGAAGTCTTTTCCGAGCGACAGATCGAAGGAGGTGTGCTGGGGCAGATAGTTGCCCGGATAGGGCGCGCCGGGGAAACCGTTGTGGAAGCCGGAGCCGTAGTAAACGTTAGTGGAAACATAGGCGTGCCGCGGGAGGCTTACATCACCGCCCACGTTGAGGGTGTTGCGCTGGTCATGGTCGAGCGGAGTCAGTTGGGGGGAGATGGCTCCCGGCACAGTGAGACCGCCGACGATCGTGCCAGCGCCCTCGGCGATCTGGTTGGAATAGGCGAGGTGCAGTTGCCCGCGGTGAGCGAGGCGAGGAGAACGGAGCGTGAGCTCCCATCCGCGAATTAAGGCCTGGGCAACAGCGAGGGGGAAGAAGATGCTGGAAGCGCCAATATTGTTGTGGTCGAGAAAGTTGACGACGTTGGTTTGGAAGTTGTCGGCGTCGATGACCCATCCTCGATAAGGAATCGTCACTCCAAATTGATGTTCTTCGTCCCGCTCGCCGGGAAGTGTGCCGAATCCCAGGCCTTGCTGCCCGGTGAAGTTGATAAGAGCCGGACCGGAAACGGTCTCGATTGGCGGCGCCTGGTAGTAGTGTCCGTAGAATGCGCGGAACGTCCAACGAAACTTGGGGAGGGTGACGGTTGCGCCAAAGCGCGGTTGGATGGCGGTTTCGTCCACGGGCCGCGCGATCGAGGTCACCGCAAAATTACTCTCGGAAAAGCGGGTGGGCCGGATCCCGGCAGAGAGCGTCAGCCAGGGAAAAGGGTTGAACTTGTCGTCGATGTAGAAGGCCTCGAAGTTGGCAGTGGGGTGCTCCCTGTCGTTGATCGTTGGTATTCCGCTGCCGTTATTGAAGATCGCGCCGAAGAGCTGATTATCGCTCTGGTAGAAGCTGATGAATCCAACTTGCAGATCGTTCTTCTTGTAGTTGGCGGCGAAGTTGGCCTGACCTCCAACATACGTGGAGCCGCGGTCTTCCGTGGTGGCGATAGGAACGTCATTGGGATTGCTGTCATAGTTTCCGCTGTTGTAGTGGTAGAAAGGAGAAACCGTGGTCATGAGGTGAGAGTTGAAAGTGTGCAGCCAAGTGAAGAGCACGCCCGCGTCGGCCTCGTGTTCGCCATCGCGCAGGCCGATGCTGGGAGTGTATTGGCCGCTTGCGGGATTGTTTTCAATGTCGTTAGCAAAAGGATCGTAAGGGATCTGGAAATAGTCCCGCCGAAGCGACGTGATCAGGCGGAGCTGGTCAGAGGGATCGACGTTAAAGATAAAAGACCCGAAGCCGCCCACGCCGTTGACGGCGTCATGCACGACCTGTGGCACCGGCGGTTGCAAGCCGAGATTGCTGCGGTTGCCGTTGAGGCTGGCGTAGTAGGCGAAGTTTCGAGTGTGGCTCCCGAAGCTGAACGCGTCATTGGTCTGGTAGAAATTGCCTGCGCTTAGGACGAGTTCGGCTTGGTTGTTGCGCTCAAAGCCGGTGCGCGGAACCACGTTGAAGACTCCATAGGTCCGGTCGCCAAATTCCGCTCCGTAACTGCCGCGATTGACCTCAACGTACTCCAAGTCTTTAGGATCGAATTGTGGGGCAACATTTTGCGCGATCGCAGTGTTGATGACGGGAATACCGTCCAACAGCCATGTAGTCTGGTGCCCGCCGCGCATGTGGAGCATGTCGTGCGTGACGTAAGCGCCCGGAGTGTAGTCGGTGATCATGGCCAGACTGTTCGTGCGATCGGCGCCAGGAGTATGTGCGATGTCCAGGCTGTCCACCAGAGTGATGGGAGTGTAGCTGTCAGTGGGCACGACGGCCTGGGCTGCGGAGACCGTGACTTTCTCGCGAGCCGAAGCTACTCGTAATTGAAAGTGAGCAACCGGTACGGTCCCCGAGATGACGGTGACGTCCTGTGCGGTCTGCTCAAAACCCACGCTGGCAACGCTCACCGTATAGTCGCCCAAGGGTACGGCATTGATCTGAAATTCTCCGTTCGCGTCCGTGGAGGCCGTCTTGGCCCAGTCCGACGATTTCGCTTTCAACATCACTTTTGCATTCTGCACGGGACGATGTTGCGGATCGTGCACCACGCCACGGATGGCGCCGTAGACGTTCGCGAAGGCTGAGATGCCGGGGAGGAATATCGCCAGAGCGATGAGGATCCTCTTGTAATTCATTTTCTCCTCCATGTGAATCGGGTTCGGGCGTAGCACAGCCGCGCCGATTCGAGCTCGGATAGCGCTTGCGCGTTCCGGCGGAACGCGCAGCCATGCGTTGAGCAAATGCAGTGCAGTCAAGCTTGGAGAAACTTCAGTAAATTGGCGGGGCGCGTGAGGGTTGAAACTCGGCAGAAGCGGCAGCCGGGGAGTCCGATTGGGACACGGCGAGGTGAATATCGATAGGGTGCAAGAAGAACGCTGTCAGTTTGGGCTGCGGATGGGCCCACTGAGCTGTGGTGACAGCGCGGCAGCAATCGTGATTACAACAGCCGATATCGCGAATAACAAGCTGGGATGAATCCCCGTCGGCTGGTTCGTGGCAGTGATGCGCAGCTTTACGGACGCAGCAGGCATGGGGCGGGGCGGCCGTTATCGCCAGCGCGAGCGGAACAAGGTTTCCCGCGAGCGCGAAGAGCAACAGCAATCTGGCGGTCAGGCGCTGCATACTTCCTTTGAATCGGGAACCCCAAGGTGCTGACAGCATAGAACAGAAACGCGACGAGGGCAAGCAAGGGTATTTGTAAAAGTTTCAACCACGAAGGTCGCGAGGACACCCTAAGGAAAAACCCTGATAAGGCCCGCAAAGTCGATTAGTGCATCAGCACGTAGGCGCCGCCATCGGTGAAGGCGATGACCAGGTTCATCAGAATAAACATCAGATCGTAATGCCAGCCATAGGTCTTCTCGCCCCAGAAGCCGGTGTGCCAAACAAAAATCTTTTTCTCGATAGCGCCGAGCATGACTAGGATCAGACCGAAAGCCGCAAGCTGGGTAAGAACTCCGAAGGCAACACCCAAGCTTCCGGCGACTTCGGCGATGCCGAGAAAGATGGTAAAGGGTACTGACATTCCGATGCTTTGGGCTCGGGCAGCCGGATCTTTGAGATGGCTGTAGCCGCTAGTGATGAACTCCAAGCCGACCATCAATCGCAGGAGTAGCAAGCCGAGATCGGTGAAGCGGGCCAGTTGAGGGAACATAGCAGGTTTCTTTCGAGGTGTCGCCATGGATTTGAGGTTGGCGGATATTCTTCCGACGAGACACGGATGCTCTGGCGATTTATGCCTTGCCGTGAATCTTAGCCCACCACCATCGGACGCCGACGAACAGAAACCGCCAGTCCTGGAAAAATTCCGGAGGCTTGCCTTCGAACGCATGGCCGACGAATTGAAAAATCCATCCCAGGACAAATAATCCCAACGCATACGGCGAGAGCCGGTGGAAAAGGATGCTGGCAAGAAAAAGCGGGACCGAAAGTAGAATTGTTGGAATGCCCAGCGTGTGGCAGGCGCGGTTTACGGGATGCCGATGGCTGCTCGCGTATTGCGAGATCCATTGCTCGTTGCTTCGGTTGCCTAACATCGCGGAAGGATAATACACCGGAGTGGGCCTGGAGTGGTAGGGGCTCTTGATTCCGGGTAGCGGTGCAATCAGCTTATGCGCCAAGCTGGTTGAGCGGAAGATCCCTTCGACTTCGCCAGGGCAGGCTCTTCACTCGGCCTGAAGAACGGCTTCGCTCAAGATGACACCGCCCGGCACCACGGCCCAATTCCAGGATCAGCGCCGCGACTTCCTTGCATCTGCGGCGCACCGTGCGATACCTTCAAGTCTGTCCCACCAGAATCTCCGATGGACCACTCCTGCCACAAGTGCGGGCACAGCATTGAGGACGGCAAGCCATTCTGCTTGCAGTGCGGCGCGCCGCAAATTCGAGTGACGCTTCCGGAACCTCCGTCCCCACTCGTTCTCGCCGCCGATGGAGCAGTCGCGGCAGGAGATGCTGAAGTCGAGGCGGTCCTTCCCGGCATCACCGCGAACGCCTTGCCCGAAAGCTGGTCTCGCGACATGAAGCCGTGCACCCTCGCGGCTGCAATTGCTCTTGTACTCACATTTCTCGGTCTTAATCCATTTGTGGCTGCCCTTGGCACAGGGCTGTTGGCCGTCGTGTTTTCTCGCCGCCGCGGCTTAGGGATTGTTATCCGACCCGCTGCCGGAGCCAGGCTCGGCGCCATCAGCGGCCTGCTGCTTTTCGGCATGTCGACTATTTTCGAGACGCTGGCCTTCGCCTTCCTTCACAAAGGGGGCGAGCTGCGAAACGAAATGATGGACAAGATTCAGCAGGCGGCCGCGCGCTATCCCGGTCCTGAAGTCCAGCCGTTCCTGGACTTTGCAAAATCCCCCGGAGGCTTCGCCTTTATGATGGTAGCCTCGGTGATTTTCGGTCTGCTGGCATTCATTGCTCTGGGAAGTCTGGGAGGAGCTCTCGGCGCGCGTTTTATGGGTCGGCGTGGTCACACGTAACTGAGCCGGCCGGCCTGGAATAAACATCTCTCGGGACGCCTTCTCGTCTCGGTCTTTCTCGTGTCGGTCTTGCCCCGAAAACGTTTGGCGCGTATGATGCACCGTTTGTATTCTTACGCGATGAACAAACCGGCACGCGGATCACTACTTAGCATTGAGCACCTGGAGGATAAGGAAATCCTCGGGCTACTGAAGCTGGCGCGCCGCATGAATCCCCTCAAGGCTCGGCCTCAGTTGCGCAACAAGCGCATCATGCTGCTGTTTTACGAAGCTTCCACCCGCACGCGATCCTCTTTCGAGATTGCCGCCAAGTCGATGGGCGCGACTACAACGCTGGTCGAGTCTTCAGGGTCAAGCATCGAAAAGGGTGAATCTCTGCTGGACACCGCCTACACGCTGCGTGCGGTGGGGGCAGACGCCATCGTCATTCGCCATCCCGCAGCCGGAGCGCCTCACCTGATGGCGAAGCATCTCGACATTCCCGTGATCAATGCTGGAGATGGCATGCACGAGCATCCTTCCCAAGCCCTGCTCGACGCTTTCACCATTTTGAAGCACAAGAAGTCCTTCAAGGGCTTGCGGGTTGCAATCATCGGTGACATCTACCACAGCCGGGTGGCTCGTTCCGCGTGTCATTTGCTGAGCAGGTTTGGCGTGAAGGTCACACTCTGCGGCCCGCCCGAACTCGTGCCGGAATTTGCGATTAGCCTCGCTCCGGGTCTGCACATCACTCGCCACATCGAAGAGGCTTTGCGCGGCACCGATGTGATCATGCTATTGCGAGTGCAGCAAGAGCGCCTCGCGGGGATGAAGATCAACCTGCAAGACTATATGGCGCGCTACCAGATGACCACGTCGCGCCAAAAACTGGCCAAGCGCGAGGCCATCGTCATGCATCCCGGGCCGATCATTCGCGGGCTGGAACTGACGTCTGAAGTCGTCGATGGCCCGCAATCCGTCATCGTGGATGAGGTCCGCAACGGAGTGCCCGTGCGCATGGCGATTCTGGCAAGGGCATTGGGCAAGGCGAAATGAGCCCTGGATTTGTACTGATCGAGACGGATCTGCTGATCTGCGGGTAGCACTGCCGAGCACTGAATGGTGAATGCCAAAAGCCAAAGACGCGAAGCCGCGAGCCTACTGATCAAAGGCGGGCATGTGATCGATCCGGCGGCGAAGATCAACGCGCCTATGGACGTTCTTCTGCGTGACGGACGCGTGGCGGAGATTGCGCCGCCCAACAAAATTCGCGCCAGCGCCGAAGAGAAATTCGATGCGCGCGGATTGATCGTTGCCCCGGGCTTCATCGACCTGCACGTTCACTTGCGCGAGCCGGGGCAGAGGTATAAGGAAACGATCGCCACCGGCACCGCAGCCGCTGCCGCCGGTGGTTTCACCTCAGTCTGCACCATGCCCAACACTTTGCCCGTCGTCGATTCAGAGGAGTGGGTTGAATGGTTGCGTGATCCCGAGCGCGGCGCCGTGGTGAATGTCTTCCCCATCGCCGCCGCAACGCGCAGTTCCCGAGGAGCCACTCTCACTGATTTTGCCGCGCTGCAGCGGGCGGGAGCGGTGGCCGTTACCGACGACGGCAAGCCGATACTGGACGACGAGGTTATGCGCGCGGCCCTGCGGCTCGGCGCCGAACTGAACTTGCCGGTGGTGCAGCATGCCGAAGATACGCGCCTGACCGAGACCTGCTCGATGCACGAAGGCCCTACCAGCTTTCGTCTCGGACTGCGTGGGATGCCCGCTACCGCCGAAGCAAACATCGTGGATCGCGATGTGAACTTCGCGCAGCAGATTCGCGAATCGCGCCTGCACGTGGCGCATCTTTCCACGTCGGATGCACTCAAGGCCGTTCGGCGCGGCAAACGTGCAAAAGCTCGCGTGACTTGCGAAGTGACGCCGCACCATTTCACCCTGCTCGACGAAAACGTGGGCGAGTACAACACCAATTTTAAAATGAACCCGCCGCTGCGCTCGGCCACGGACCGGGAGGCCATTCTGGTCGCTCTGGCCGACGGCACGGTCGATGCCATTGCCACCGACCACGCGCCTCACGCCACGCACGAAAAGCAGGTCGAGTTCGAGCGCGCCGCTTTCGGCATCACGGGACTTGAAACCGCATTGGCGTTGGCCATCACCAAGCTTCACCGCGACCACAAGATTCCGCTTACACGTATCGTCGAACTCTTCACTGCCGGCCCCGCGCGCGTTTTCGATCTCCGCGGCCGCGGATCGCTGCAGCGCGGCGACTTCGCCGACGTAACCGTCTTCGACCCCAAGAAGCGCTGGACGTTCGAAGCCGCCAAATCGCGCTCGCTGTCGCGCAACACGCCTTTCGATGGCTGGCAGTTTACGGGGAAAGTTGTCGCGACGATTGTGGGTGGGAAGATCGTATATCGCACAGATTGAACAGAGTCGCGAAGCGACGGTATTCATTAGCCCCGCACGTAAGTGCGGGGAAGCTTGAAGGGGAAAAGGCGAGTCGCGCTAGCGACGCCACTCAGGCTGCAAATAAGTGTTCTGCGTCGTAGGTCAAGCCAGACTTCTTCAGAAGCGCCAGGAACTCCTCCTCGAAGCTCCTCTCCTTGTGGTGTTCCGCTTGATTACGAATATAGGCTTGGACCTTTGACAGCAAAGACGGACTTACGCTGAAAGCTCCATATCCTTTCTGCCACTCAAATTGCATGCCGTTCTCCCCAAGCCAGCGTGAGGAATTGGCCTTCAGCTTCTGCACAACTTCAGCAAGAGTCAACGCAGGCGGCAACCCGATCAGCAAATGCACATGGTCAGACGTGCCGCCAGCGGCCAGAATCTTGAAACCCAGGTTGTCTGCTATACCGGTCAAATAAGCGTAAAGCCGTTCTTGCAGTTCAGAAGGAATCAGGGGGCGGCGCTCCTTGGTACTGAAGACGCAATGAACGAAATTGGCGGCATGTGTGTGAGACATGAGAGAGTGCCGTCCCTGAAGGGACTCTGTGCTTGAATGCCCGACTACCCCGCACTCACGTGCGGGGCTAATGAATTCCGTCCCCTTCGGGGACTGCGGGCGCATCAGCATTACGAGCTCCGGTCCCTCCTCAATGCTAAAACCTCCGGGACCGAATCTCCGTCTTACCCATCGCAAATATCTTGCGGGATTCCGCATCTAGGAAAGGCTTGACGGGCACCGTAAGGGGAGCATGGCCGACGAGTTGCGCATGTTGTCGCGTACACGCCGTTTGATGGCTGGCAGTTTACGGGGAAAGTTGTGGCGACGATTGTGGGCGGGAAGATTGTATGCAGGGCGGATTGATCAGCCCACAATCCCCATCCTCTTCCCAACTCTCCCCAGCACTTCCAGCGCCTGCTGCAACTCTTCTTTCGTGTGCGTGGCGGTCATGATGGTGCGGATGCGGGCTTTGCCTTCGGGCACTGTTGGGAAGGCGATGCCCGTGCCGAGGACGCCTTCTTTGAAGAGCTCGCGCGAGAAGTCCATGGTGAGCTTGCCGTCGCCGATGATGATCGGTGTGATCGGCGTTTCGCTGGCGGGAGTGGCGCGGCCGCCGATGTCGAAGCCGAGCAGACCGAGTTCCTTTTTCCAGAAGCGCGTGTTCTCCCAGAGCTTCTCTATGCGTTCCGGCTCATTTTCTAGAACCTCGAAAGCGGCAATGCATGTCGCCGCGACGGACGGCGGATGCGAAGTCGAAAACAGGAACGGCCGCGCCCGGTGATAGAGAAAATCAATCAGATCGCGCGTGCCGCAGACGTATCCGCCCAGCGCACCGATCGCCTTCGACAAAGTTCCGACCTGAATATCGACGCGCCCGTGCATGTTGAAGTGATCGATGGAGCCGCGGCCGTTGCGTCCTAAAACGCCGGAGGCGTGCGCGTCGTCGACCATCATGATCGCGCCGTATTTTTCCGCCAGATCGCACAGTCCGGGCAGCGGCCCGATGTCGCCATCCATCGAGAAGACGCCATCGCTGATCAGCAACTTCTTGCCGGGCTCGCTCTTCACGCTAGCGAGTTGCTCTTCTGCGTGGGCGACATCTTTGTGGCGGAAGACCAGAATCTTTGCTTTCGAAAGCCTGGCGCCATCGATGATCGAGGCGTGGTTCAAGGCATCGGAGATGATGAAATCATCCTTGCCGAGTACCGCCGACACCGTGCCCGCATTCGCAGCAAAGCCGGACTGGAAGACGACGCAAGCCTCCACGTTCTTGAAGCGCGCTATCTTTTCTTCCAGCTCCATGTGAATCTTCATGGTTCCGGCAATCGTGCGCACTGCGCCGGATCCCACGCCGTATTTTCGCGTGGCCTCGAGCGCCGCCTCGCGCAGCTTGGGATGGGTGGTCAGCCCCAGGTAATTGTTTGACGCCAGGTTGATGACCTTCTTGCCGTCGAATGTGCAGACGGGCGCCTGCTCGTCCTCCAGCACGCGCAGCTTGAAGTGCGTGCCCTTGGCCTTAAGTTCGTTGAGCTGGTCGGTGAGATAAGAGAGCGGATTGGTGCGGGTTGCAGTGGTCATCGGAAAACCTCAATCCGGATTCAGAGACAAAATCAGTGTAATACCGAATGGAATCAAGGTGTTGGACCGACAGCTCCGAAGGAGCGTGATTCGTTAGCCCAGCGCGTAAGCGCTGGGAACCATGCGAAGGAAAGAACAAGCCCTAGAGGGGCGGCACTACCCAAAGACGTACCTTGGATCGTAATGAATCCTTGATTTTTTCAACAGAAGCAGAAACTCCTCCTCAAAATTGCGTTTCCTGTGGTGCTCGGCCTGATTGCGGATGTATTTCTTGACGATCAGCGACTGCGATGGACTGACGCTGAAGGCCCCAAATCCTTCCTGCCAGGAAAAGGATAACCCACGTTCTCTCATCCATCTCGACGAATTGGCTTTGAGATCGCGCACGACGTATGAGAGCGGCTGTTTGGGCGGCAGGGCGATCAGAATATGGATATGATTCGCCGTCCCACCGATCGCCATGATTTCAATTCTGAGATTCTTTGCGGTTCCGAACACATACGCGTGCAACTGGTCCTGCGCGTCGTGCGGGATGAGATCCGCCCGATCCTTCGTGCTGAACACACAATGGACCAGGTTTGTAGAGTAGGCATGCGGCATCAGTGGCGTCCCTCCGGGACTCGTGGTCGCATCGTGAAGCTGACCCAGCGCTGACGCGCTGGGCTAACGAATCGCGCCCCTTCGGGGCTCTCGGCACTGATGGAAGTAAATGAAAACGAGACTAAGAGTCAGTGATGGATGTCACAAAAAGATGGGACGGCCCAAAATTAGGAAAGCCAGCTCCGTTAAAACATAATTGGATTTCCAGTTTGAATACTGGCTTCGCACAGCTGCTTCATATTGTCGAAGAACTCCTTTTCTGATTCCGCCAGAATATCGCTGGAGTGGAGGACAGTTTCGACTTCCTTCAGCAGCGCCGGCGATTCGTTCACGGGGATCCAATCGCCGGTGTGCGTGCCGTCGTAGATAACCTTTTCCAGCAGAATAGGGAATCGCGGCCCCGGACTTCCCTGCAACGCGCGCAGAAAGCTTCGCAGATTCTTGACCCGCGTAATGTTTCCCAGAAACATGGAGAGAATGTATCCCTCGTGCTCGCACGAATCGGCAAGCCATTGGTCGTGGGCATCCCACTCCTCGTCGGAAGGATCGCCACTCAGCATCGGGTCGCCAGCCTCGTCAAACGTCAGCCGGTCGGGGAACGGATGGGGTTTGGTCTTGCCATCGCGAATGCAGGTGCAACGTACGAATGCATCAAGGGCCACGGGTTGACCTCCCGTCGATAAATTCCCCGGACCGAACGTGGGTATGTAGTTAAGATATGTGGCTGAGAACTCGCGGACAAGAATGTCCGCGCCACACACTTACTTTACGCCGTTCGGGTATACCAATATTTTACTGGCTTCGCCCGTCTTCAGCCGCTCCATCGCCTTCGAGAAGTCTCTCATGGAGATGCGGTCAGTAATCACCGGATGCAGGTCGAGCTTGCCGGCTTTGAGCAGCGCACTCATCTGATACCAGGTCTGGTACATGCGGCGTCCATTGATGCCTTGCACTGTGATGCCTTTGAAAATAATGTCTTCGGAAAAGTTCAACGAGATGGGCTTGGAGGTCAGGCCGAGGAGAGAAATTCTCCCGCCACGCCGCACGATCTCGAACGCTGTTCGAATTGAGTCGGGATGGCCGGCCATCTCGAGCACCACGTCCACGCCCAGCCCGCCGGTTTTTTCCATCACAAAGGCGCTGGCTTTTTCTTTCGACGGATCGATCACATAATCAGCCTTCATCTCACGCGCGATCTTGCGCCGGTGCTCGTTGACTTCGATGGCAAAAACGGTGGTTGCGCCCACGGCCCGCGCAACGGCGATGGCAAACAGCCCTATGGGCCCGCATCCCGTGATGGCCACGGTTTTGGCAGCGATCTCCCCAGCGAGCACCGTGTGCACGGCGTTGCCGAGCGGGTCAAGGATCGACGCGTATTCCTGCGGAATGGCGGGATCCAGCTTCCAGATATTCGATTCGGGGATGACTACGTACTCGGCAAAGGCACCATTGGCGTCAACTCCGATGATCTTCACGTTCTGGCAGATGTGAGCCTCGCCGGTGCGGCATTGCAGGCACTTGCCGCACGCCACGTGCATTTCGGCGGAAACGAAGTCACCCTCCTTCACGCTGGTGACCTCATCGCCGAAGGCGGCTACTTCGCCGCAGAATTCGTGTCCCGGGATCAGGGGAGGGTGAATGCGGTTTTGCGCCCAGCGGTCCCAGTTGTAGATGTGCAGGTCAGTGCCGCAGATGGACGCGACCTTCACTTTGACCAGGACGTCGGTACGCCCGAATGCGGGAATCTTAACTTCCCGGATTTCGGCGCCCGGCGCAGCCTCCGGTTTTACGACAGCAAGCATGGTGGATGGCATGAAGGCTACCTATGCGAATCGAGGCTCAGACGCAAACGTATGATTCTAGCACCGTGGCGGAGATGCCGAGTTACGGGCCACTTAGTTTCGTCGTGGCTCATTCTGATTTCCAGACTCTCCAACAAAAGGTCATTACGTAGGACAAGCCGAGAGCGATAACGAAATAAACTGTGAATGCCGTGAACAATGCCAACCAAACATTTTTTCCAACGAAGCCCGGAGGATGGTTCCACAGATGACGGAATGGTCCTATAGCAATTATCGAACTTGGAGCGACAAAGATCGGTTCGATCACCTTTTTAGCCAACTCGTTCCACCTCTCTTCTCACAGCTTTCAGGATAAGCCCCATTGTCAATCCACTTTGCGGCAGGGGTAGCGGGTTCAGTTTCCGCATGTTGCAAACTGCTTGTGCTCAACTCGTCGGCTTGTGAGGCTTAGGCGCGACGCTCTTGTACTCCTCCGACTTGCCGCGCGGAATGCTCAACGTCTTCCAATCGCTGGAGCGCAAATGCTTGGATAAAAATACAATCTGCCCGGTGTGCTGCGCGTAGTGCGCGATCTGTCGGTTGACCGCCTGCATTACTGTATGCGGCTCACCGCGCACGGTGACGGTGCGCATCACGTCTTCAGGCCGCAACGCTTCGATAGCCGCAAAGACACAACTCCACCCTTCTTCCCACCACTTCATCACATCCGCGCGAGTGGTTGCCGGGTTGAGTTCAAATTCGCGGTCGCGAAAACGGTCGGGCTTTTCCCCGTCGCTGGTAAGGAAATCAGTGAAGCGAGAGCGCATGTTCCCGGCAAGATGTTTAACGAGAATTGCGATGGAGTTCGCCTCCGGATCGAGGGTGACGAAGAAGTCTTCGTCGCGAAGTTGCGTCATCGCGCCCTCCGCCATGCGCTTGTGGCCGCGGAACTGCCGCCTCGCTTCCTCGAGATAGTGAGATGCAATATCGCTCATGGGATCGTGTCCTAGGAAGTAGATGGTTGGTTGACAGAAGGAATGATGGGATAAGGCGCTACCGGAGTTTGCGGCTGCAGTTCGATCTCGAGTTCAAAGCCGCCCACCAGCTTGGCAAAGAGGTTATAGAGCAAGCCACCGATCGCACCGGTGAGGAATCCAATCACGCCGTAGAGTACCGGCATGAATAGGGCGAAAAATACGCCAAACATGCCGGCAAATGGAGATCTGTGCTGGCCGGCCAAAGACCCCAGTAATCCGATGAGCAGGAAGAAAGGGGCGAAGATCAGGCCCAGGCAAGCTTGGACCAATCCTATGATTTTAGCAATCGAGAGCACTCCAACCGATTTGACGATGTGCATGAATCGTCCTCGTTTCCTGTTGAAACCGAATACTGATCTCAAATTCTTGAGTCGAAACAATAAAGAGCCGCACGAAAACTTTACTTCCCACCCACGGGGCCCCAGCCTCCGCCGCCAGGAGATTCGATTCTGATTCGTTCCCCAGATTGCAACCGCGTGCTGAACTTTCCCGGCATCTCTTCGATCAGGCCACCGTTGCGAATCACGCTTGCCCGTCCCGGCGCACCTGGATTGCCGCCGGCCAGTCCCCATGGTCCATGCGCGCGGCGTTCTGCGAGAAGCGTAACCCCACAATCGGTGAGTACTTCAATCTCACGGATAATACCGTCGCCACCCCTGTGCTTTCCGTTTCCGCCGCTACTTGGCCGAAGAGAGTAGCGTCGAACTCGCAGAGGATACGCATACTCTAACGCCTCCGCGGGTGTGTTCAGCGAATTCGTCATGTGGGTGTGAACGCCCGAGACGCCAGGCTTGGTGGGCCGCGCGCCCATGCCACCCGCGATCGTCTCGTAGTAAGCGAAGGGGTTGCCCGTGCCAGGATCGATTCCACCGATGGTGAGATTGTTCATCGTTCCCGAAGCGGCGGCCGGAACGCGGTCTGGAATGGCCTGGGCAAGGGCACGCAGCAGCACATCGACGATGCGCTGAGAAGTTTCCACGTTGCCGCCTGCGACCGCTGCTGGAGGACGCGCATTCACAACTGTCCCTTCCGGAGCGATCACCCGGATGGGGCGCATCAGACCGGCGGTCGCGGGAACATCATCCGCCAGCAGGCAACGGAAAACGTAGAAGCATGCGGAATAGGTAATCGCTTCGACCGCGTTCACGCTGCCTTCCACCTGTGGATCGCTTCCGGTGAAATCCAGAGTGACCATCGGCTGCAGAGATAAAGATGAAGATGCGGACCTCCGACTCGCGACCTTTACGGTTACGGCGATCTTTACCGGCTTGTCGCTGATGCCGTCGCCGTCCAGAAAATCCTCGGCGCGATGCGTGCCCGCCGGAAGCTTCTGCAGAAATGCGCGCATCAGCTCTTCGGAGTACTCCAGCAACTCCTGCGCCGCGCGTTTGATGCGGTCGATTCCGTAGCGGGCGCACACCTCGCGAAGCCGCTCGTCCCCGGTGTGGCAGGCAGCGAGTTGTGCTCCCAGGTCGCCTTCCCGTTCCTCGGGCGTACGCACGTTGTTGAGCAAGAGTGATAGCACATCGCGTTCCATTACGCCTGCCCGCACGAGCCGCACCGGAGGAATCCGAAATCCTTCCTGATAAATCTCACGGCATAGTCCCATTGACCCGGCATAGGTGCCGCCTACGTCCGCATGGTGGGCTCGCGAAGCAACGTAGAAATCAGCACTCGCAGTTTGTCGTCGAGCGCGGCCCGCGTAAACAGGTGCTACCAGGGTGATATCGGGCAGATGAGTTCCGCCGCGGAAGGGATCATTCAACATCGCGACGTCCCCGCGACCCAACTGACACGACGCAATTGCCGCTCTCACCGACATTGGCATCGACCCCAGATGCACCGGCATGTGGTCGCCCATGGCGATCACTTCACCCGTTCCGTCGAACACTGCGCAGGAGTAATCGCGGCGCTCCTTAATATTGGGAGAAAAAGCCGTTCGGCGGAGCGCAGCGCCCATCTCCTCGGCAATGGAGTGAAAAACATTTTTGAAGATTTCCAGCTCGACTGGATCGCGCCGCATGAGGGGCAGTGTACCGGAAGAGTAAGAATTCTTGAGCCAATTGTAAAATTCTGTTGACACTTTGTTTACACTGGCTCAATATCTTGTGCTAAGGATGCTGCCCGTACCACAAGTTGGGTGGCATTATGCATTCGGGCCCAGTACAGAACCTTTGCAAGGGAAAATCGTTCACGGAGGAACCTTCATGGCAACGAAGAAGAAGGCAAAAAAGAAGAAACACTAACCGTCAGCGAAACGATACTTCGCGGTGGGCCGAGAATTTCAACCAGCCTCTCAGGAGAATATTTCTTGAGAGGCGTTTCCTTTTGCGGGCAATGATCCTAATGTAGGTTTGAACATGATTCTCTGCTCAATATTTTCCATAAGGAATCGCGAGGTATGTCACAATATTGACCTCGAAGCGAGATCGCCCGTGAAAGCACAAAAATATGAGCCCCCAAATATGAGCCCTATCATATGAGCCCCAGGAAGAAGAGCGCAGACAAGAATAAGGCGGATGAGGTTTTCATCCCAGACAAACTCTACTTCCGCATCGGCGAAGTGGCTACGCTGTGCCGCCTTCCCGCCTATGTGCTGCGCTTCTGGGAGAGCGAGTTTCCGCAACTGAAGCCGGTGAAAAGCAGCACGGGACAGCGCATGTACCGCAGGCGCGACGTGGAAAGCGTCCTGCGCATCAAGCAACTGCTCTATGATCAGGGATTCACGATTGTAGGCGCGCGCCAGCAGCTGCGCTCCGAGGCGAAAACGGAGAAAGGTCAGGCCGCAATTCCATTCCCCGTGCAATCGCCGGTAGAAATGCGGCGCATCCGCCAGGGCCTGCGGGAGATTCTAAATCTACTCTCAGCACGGCGGACGGGATAAAGCGGGGTTGGGTCTTAAGATCTACGGGGCTTAAGATCTATGCGCTCTCGCAATCGTCACAGGGGTTCGGCCATCTTCACGACACGCACTCGGGAGCCGACTTCTTGATCTTGCCCGCATTGGCGGCGTCGATGCGAATGCGGCTGACGCGTGCCGTTTCCTGAATCAAATCGTCCGTGACGCGGGCTCCATCGCCCGCCATTACCGATCCTGCGGCTAAAGCGAAGCGCAGCGCGTCGGCCTGATCCTCGAAATATAAAATGACTTGCCCGGACATAGAAATTCCCTCGAGTTTGAACTACGTGCAAACTGCCGTCTGGAAAGAACTTTGACGATGGCGCGTCGACGAGCGTGATTCAGGTCGAGCTTTCTTATGATTGTGAGGGAAGGAAACTTCCGGTCAAAGTGCTTTTCTTGGTTCGGGGTTGGGGTGAGCTTACTTCGAGAGCTAAACCTTCAACCGCAAAGTTCGCAAAGTAAGGCCGCGAAGAACGCAAAGAAGCGACGTTGGGACACTATCGGCTTGGTTGATCCTGGACACGGACACGCTGCAGAGGGACAATTAAGACATGGCGACGGCAAATAGTTGGCACCAGGGTGAAGGTAGCCGATCTGCGAGGATGGGACAATGCAGTGATGGCTGCCCTGGCAGGTCACGCGGCAGGCGTTCTAGAAGTTTCCTACTGCTGGCGATCGCGACTTACATTTGTTCCAGTCTCGTTCTTTGTTCGACTCTGCTTTGTTCCATTCTACTTTGGGCGCAAGCACCCGGTCCGCCGAGCGAAGATGTCAACACTTCCAGCACGGATACAATCCAGCCGCAATACAGTAACGTAAATCCCACCCGCACCACCGAAAGCCATACCCACAGTGGCAATCGCACGCAGGACAACCGATCGGTCCAGGCCCTCGGAACCGACGGACGTTTCCAACCTTACCAGGACATCGAAACCACAACCGTACAAGTCAATGCAACCACGGTTCGAACCACTACGCGCACCTTCGGCCGGAATTCCGATGGCGCAAAAACCCTGGCGCAGGTAACGGAGGAAGAAAAAAGCACACTCCCGGGAGGAGATTCCAGCGTGGTACGCTCCACCTCGAATCCCGACGCCAATGGCAATCTCCAGTTGGTGCAGCGCCAAATCGAAGAGACGAAAACGATCAGCAAGGGTGTAGAGGAAACCAAAACCACAGTAATGCTGCCGGGCGGCAATGGAGATCTGGCTCCAGCGATGAAGACGCAAGAACGCCGACAAGAGGGAGCTGATGGCACGATGGAGTCTCGAAAAACCACGCTGCTTCCCGATGGCAACGGAAACTGGCAAGTCGGAGAAACGAAGCAAACTACGATCCATCAAGACGGCAAGAATCGCAGCAGCGAGCAAACCGTCTCGCGCCCCGATCTTGACGGCCATCTAGACGAGGTATCGCGAACTGTAAGCAAGGAATCTGAGAGCGCCCCCGGACAAACGGTGAAGTCCGTTGAAACTGATTCCCTCGACGTTCCAGGAGTGACTCGGGACGGCAGTCTGCACCCGGTTGAGCTTACAACCACGATCGGAAAAACTACTTCATCGGGCCAGCAAACCAGCGAGCAGGAAGTGGAAAGGCCCGATCCTGGCGATCCGGGCGCGGGTTTGCGAGTGACCACAATCACCATCGACATGGTCAGCCCAAGTTCTTCCGGATCGCACGCCACGCGAAGCATTGAAGCGCGGGACGCAAACGACAATCTCGGGATCGTCTCCGTGGATACTGCGCAGACCACGAAGAGTCAGGCTGTTAAGGTACAGATCGCGCCCTCGGAAAAGCCAAAATAGTTTCAGGCAAACGCGAGGCTTAAGACCCAAGACCCCTCACCTGAGAGTTCTTGCTGTCAAGAAGGAGATTCCGTATGAATTCCGTTAAGAGACGGCACCTTTCTGTGTTCCTGCTTGTCGCTGCTTTCTTCAATCTCTGGGCGCAGTCGGAAAAGAACGTTCCTAACAAAATTGAGCACAATGTGTGGAGCCAGGGAGCGGCCATGCCCACCGCGCGCATGGGAGCCGGCTATGGAGCGGTCGGCGGCAAAATTTATGTAGCGGGAGGCGTAAACAGCTCCGGCGCTTTTGTGACCGAAACCGACATTTACGATACGACGACAAAAACCTGGTCCAAGGGTGCTCCCATTCCAACGCCGACTTGGGCTGGCGCGTCGGCCGTGGTGAAGGATGTCCTCTATATGTTCGGCGGAGCTACGTCGGGAGAGGTTATTTCCACGACGGCGCAGGCCTATAACACGGCAACCAATAAATGGTCCAAGGTTGCCGCTATGCCGGACTCCCTCAACAGTGTAACCGCAGTCACAGTGGGTGCCGATATCTACGTGATCGGCGGATATAACGGCTCACACACGACCAAGGTGGAAAAATACACTCCGGCCTCGAACGCATGGAAGGCGGAAGCTGCGTTGCTCAACGGGAAATCGGAGATTCAGCTGGGTGCGTTTGAGACAACGATTGTAGCCGCTGCAGGCCTGGAGAATTCCGGCTACACGAACGAGAACGAGGGCTACACAACCTTCGCCAATACTTGGCGGCCGCTGCCGGCTGCTCTGGAAACTGGGCAGGGCGGATGTACGGCGACTATCAATGGCGTGGTCTACATTGCTGGCGGGAACAAAACAGGCGTAACACTCGACACACTGCAAGCCTACAACGTGAAGAAAGGAACCTGGGCCATGTTGGCGAAGATGCCTCAAGCTCTAACGTTGGGCGGGGGCGTTACGGTCGGCGGCAAGCTGTATTGCATCGGCGGCGCCAACGGTCCGAACCGGGGGAACGCAACTTTTTCTACAGTGCGAATCTACCAACCGTAGGATTCCGAAAATCGCGCTTAATCGAATGAATGGTCGGGACGGGCAGATTTGAACTGCCGACCCCTCGCACCCCAAGCGAGTGCTCTACCAGGCTGAGCCACGTCCCGACGAGGAAGGTACCCGCAGCAATGCATACGCGGCGGATGGGGTTCAACTCAAGAATTTTACCACCCGCGGGTTGTTTTTTGCCCGGCTTGAATGAGATTTTGGTAGCCGTGCAGCTTGACTTACGCGCCAGGCCAGCGGAGCGGGAGATCCCTTCGGCTTCGCTCAGGGCGGGATCACTCCGCCTGAAGAACGGCTACGTTCAGCATGACCTCATAACCAGATTCTGGCTAGTTCTTACAGGAAGAAGGAAGCGGGTAGAATCCTGGAGCAAACTGGAAGTCCACTGGAGTTGTAATCTGCACACGCAGCTTTATGCGAGACAGCGCGCCGGTCTTAGGATCAGTTTTATGGGAAGAGACATTAACCTTGAGCTGGCCCTTTTTCGCTTCGTCGACTGCATTGGTGTAGTCGGACAACGCCTTGTCTGGGTCAGAGGTCTGATAAGACCAAAGGACGTTGCCGATAAGACCAGAAACCCGATCGTAATCGGACCGGGTCAACAGGAAATTCATCACATGCGGATGACCTAAAGAAGAATCGACACTCTCGCCGCATCCCGGTCCCAGGGTTTGGTTGGGATTCTGCCGCAGGGGCAGATTTACGGGGTAAACGTAATCTTTCTTGTTCTCTTCGGCCGGAACCACGTCGATGAACCACCCAGAGTCTTTTTCGCTCGTCACTCGAAACAACAAGCCTCCGCCCAGCTCGCGCTCAAAGTCGTCATGAGCATTGAGAGCTACCTTGAAGAAGACGGAATGGCACGCAAAGGACGATTGTGCCCGGACTCCTATCGTGGCCAGCAGACACAGTGGCAATAAAACGGCACGCAGTATTAGACCTGCCCGCAAGATGAACATAGGCCTTAGCCTTTCTTCCGTTTGCGCTTGGGAACTGGGCGATCTTCCAGGATCGCGAACTGAATTTTCTTCTCCACCGGATCGATGCGGTCCACCAGAACACGGATCCTTTGTCCCAGGCTGTATGTTTTGCGCGAGCGCTGGCCGCTGATCTGGCGCGTGTTCTCGTGGTAGGTGTAGAAGTCGTCGGTAAGCGTGTTCAGCGGGACCAGGCCTTCGACGAACAAATCGGTGAGCTCGACGAAGAAGCCGAACTTGGTGACGCTGGTGATTAGGCCGTCGAAGTCTTCGCCCACGCGATCCTGCATGAATTTAACTTTTTTCCACTCCATCAGCTCGCGCTCTGCTTCATCGGCACGGCGTTCGGATTGGCTGGATTCCTCGGCGATGTTGTGCAGTTCCTCGAGCGAGATTGGGCCGCCTAACTCGTGTGGCGCGGGCGCCCCCGCCCGCGTTTCCTCATGCCGCGTTTCCTCATGTAATGACCGGCGCTTCGACCAGGGTGAAGGCGCAGCTTCATCTTCATGCTGCTCTGACGAATGCTTCGCCGTAGGGGCTGGAGAAACTCCGATGGCGATTGCGCCTTCGTGCCGCTCCGCGGAATCCCGCAGCACTTCTTTCAAAATTCGGTGCACGATCAAATCAGGATAGCGGCGGATCGGCGATGTGAAGTGCGTGTAGCTGGTGGCCGCCAGCGCGAAGTGGCCAAGGTTCTCTTCCGAATAACGCGCCTGTTTCAGCGAGCGCAGCATGAGGTAGCTCAGGATGCGCTCTTCCGGCTTGCCTGCAATCTTGGCCGCGAGCTTCTGATACATGCGCGGCGTGATGTGAACATCCTTGGGAATTTCGACCGTTCTTGCCTGCTTGCCAGTGCCGCGAGCGGCACGGCGGTCGGTCTTGAGCTGCACCCGATGAATGGGCAGCGGCCCCACTCCCAGCGAATAGCCGAAGGTCGCGGCAATCACTTCGAAGTCATAGACACGCTTGGCGTCTGGCTTTTCATGAACACGATATAAAGATGCGACGTGTTTCGATTCCAGATACTGTGCCACGCATTCGTTGGCCGACAGCATGAATTCTTCAATCAGCCGATGAGCGATGTTGCGCTCGGAGCGCGTGATGCTTTTCATCAGTCCAAATTCATCGAACTCGATGACCGGCTCTGGCAGATCGAAGTCGATCGAGCCGCGGCGCTGGCGTTTGCGGTTGAGGATCATTGCCAAGTCGCGCATCAGTTCGAATGTGGGACCGAGCTCCGCGTACCGTTCACGCGCGGCGGCATTGCCTTCGAGCACGGCATTGACGGCTGTATAGGTCATGCGCTCAGCAGAACGGATCACGCCTTCAGACAGCTCGTAGCTGACGATTTCGCCGTGAGGATCAATGTGCATCACGCATGACAATACGAGGCGGTCAAGATGCGGTCGCAAGCTGCAGATGTCGGTCGACAGTTCAAGCGGCAGCATGGGCACGGCGCGGTCGGGAAAATAAACGCTGGTGCCACGCAGCCGCGCCTCCTGGTCGAGCGCGGAGTCAGGCGTAACATATTGCGCAACATCGGCGATATGCACCTGCAGCTCGAAATTCCCGTTGTCCAGCTTGCGAACCGTGACGGCATCATCGAAGTCGCGCGCGGTCTCACCATCGATGGTGACGATGGGCAGGGTGCGGAAGTCGCGCCGCTGGCGAAGCTCCCGCGTAGGAATCACGGCATGAACTTTCTGCGCCTCTTCCAGTGTCGCCGCGGGAAAGTGGTGTGGCAGGTGAAACTTGCGGATCGTGATTTCGACATCGACTCCGAAGTCGTCCGGGCGTCCAAGGATCTCAATGACACGGCCGCGCGGATTCGTCGTGGGCGTGGGCCAGTCAGTAATTTCGACGTCGACGACCACACCTTCCAGATCGCCCCACTCTACGCGGCGTGCTGCCTCGTCCCCGAGCACGCGGTCAACGGAAGCAGCGCGCCTCTGTGTGCTCTGTGCCCTCTGCGGTTCAAGGGTTTTAACCACAGAGGGCACAGGGGATACAGAGGTTTCCGGATACTCCGCACCGGCTGGGATCACGATATCCATGGTGATCTTGCTATCGATAGGCTTCACTGAGTTGAAGCGGCTGCCGTGGTGAAAAATTCCGACCACGGTCGGATGCGCTCGCATCACTGGACGCACGATGCGCCCCTCTGCGCGGCCATCAGAACGAACCGCACTGACATCGACCAGCACACGGTCGCCATGCATCGCATTGCCGATGGCGTTCGGTGGAACGAAGATATCGCCGGCCAGGCGCGCCTTCATCTGCGGGCTCAGCGAACTGGCATCCGGGATGACGAATCCGAAGCCATCGCGGTGCATGGTCAGGCGCCCCGCCACTAGATTCTTGTCATGCTTGTTCGGTGCGGCGTGAGGCAGAGCGTAACGATCAGAGTTGAGCTGCACCAATTCCCCGGCGGCGACCAGCTCTTGAAGATGCGTGTCGAGCTCTTCGCGCGCCTCTCCGTGCAAACCGAGTTCGCGCACTAATTGCTTGAATCCCGCCGCGCGCTTGGGTTGTTGGGCAATATGTTTCAGGATGGTGGAGTCGGAGAGCATGAACGGTCGTTAGTCCCTGGTCGTTGGTTGTTGGCCGAACCTTCAAGCCAGTTCATGTTCAATCCTAACGTAAATGTGAGCGGCGAATCGCGCCTTGCTGGACGACCAATGACTAACGACGAATGACTAGCGACCAGCGATCGTCTTTTTCTACCATGTATCTCCGCCTCTGCGTGGCGGCCAAACGTTGAGCATGCGCCGGATCATCGCGATCTGTCCAGTGTGATAGCTGTTGTGCGTGACGATCTGCCAGAGTACTGCCTCAAGCGTTCCGGCGAGCTTTGTATCTCCTATATGCACACTTACGATCTGCCGCTGCATCTCTTGCGGAGAACTATTCGCCAGCGCATTAAAGTTCATCAGCAAGTCAGCGAAGAGTTTCCTTAGATGATCCCATTCCTGCGCATCGGCTGGGGTGGGCGATGGCGGGAAACTCTCCGAACTGTGTTCCGGAAACGATGGCCTCTTGCCAAGAATGCGTTGCAGTTCGTAATCCATCCAGTAATTCATGTGGAAGACGAGTTGTCCAATAGAGTGAGGAAATCCTGCGACGTGGCGTGCCGCTAGTTCGGCCGAGAGATCCTCGACGCACGCTACGGGATCGGCGTGAGCGCCTCTGCCGCGGAGCAATTCACTGAGTGCACGTGACGACATCGGGGCGAGGATCAGCGACTTGCCGCGAAATATTTTTCTTCCAGAATCCTGCGATGATGCAGTTCGTGCCCCGCGATGATGTACGCGAGGGCGCGGACGCTCACTTCATTCTTGTTGGCGATCCCGCGACGCACCCATACCTCTTCGTCAAGAGTACGCAACAGCGAAAGCGTGGCGCGGCGGACAGCGATGAACTCCTCGATCAGATCCGCGAGCGATAGATTCGCAAACGCACCATTTCGCACGTAATCGTCCTGCTCAAAGCCTGCGAGGGGCGTGGTGTCAGCGCGCGCAATGCGCAGGGCGCGGTAGGCGAAGATGCGCTCGGTATCACAGATGTGGCCGAGAACTTCCTTGGCGCTCCACTTCCCTGGCGCGTAACGGTAGTCGCCGTCCTCCTCGTCGCGGCTGCAGAGCAGCAGCATCGTCTCTTTGCGTTGGTGATCGAGCGTGGTGAGAATTTCCTCACCCTGAATCAGGGAAATATAGCGGTCGTAATAAGGCGCATATTCGCCGGGCTGGGGCCGGGCAATGGTGAAGGCTGAAGGCGTTGGCGTGATCACGGCTGCTTGTGACATCTTTTTGCTCCTGCGAGGCTGGTTGTCTGCTCGAAAAATCGCTCGACAAATCCACTTCTAATCTTTGTGCCAAAAAGCATACTCTCTCAGACTGTGGAACTGTAAAGTCGGTAGCATTAAACGGGAATCCTTACACGGTGAGAGTGCCGAAACGGAAGGTCCGGCGATCTTCCGGACCGCTGCGCAAGATCACGGAAGTGCGTACCAAATTAGCAAACTCGATTGAAAATAAAGGGATTTCCACAGTGCTCACTTTGAGACGGCGGAGTACAATTTCATTTGGTCACGCAAGTGCGGCACGTGATCCCAATCCCAACAAGGAAAGGAACTTTTAATCCATGTGGAAGCCGACGAATCAGCCTACGACCTCTGGCCGGCCAGCCGAGCCGGAGCGTCCAACTATGTCTACTCCGAGCGCGCCCGCAACCATGGCGAATGAACCTGCGGTTGCTCCGCGCCCGGTGAGCGGCACCACCACCACTGCCGATCAGGCAACCATCGGCAAATCGCTGGTGATCAAGGGCGAGGTGACTGGATCGGAATCGCTCTATATTGATGGCCGGGTCGAGGGCTCAATCAGCCTGGCGGGTAACCGCGTCACCATTGGACGTAACGGTGTGGTTGCGGCCAACATTAATGCCCGTGAAATCGTAGTCCTCGGGAAAGTGCGCGGCAACCTGACGGCCAGCGATCGCGTGGATATCCGCAGCGACGGTTCGCTCACCGGCGACGTAGTAGCGGCGCGCATCTCCATCGAAGACGGCGCCTACTTTAAAGGCGGTATCGACATCCGCAAGGGCGGCCAGCCCGCGCAGCCCGGGCAACAGAAGGCCAACGGCAAAGATGAGAGCGCTCCAGTTCCCGAAACAGCGGCCGTCGGCGCGCGCGCGTAGAGCCTCGCGCAGCGCCGTTTTTGTCGACTCGTCGGCAACCGTGAACATCAAAGGCGGACACTTGCATAGAAATGCGAGTGTCCGCTTTTTTTCTGGCTCTGGAAGCTGCTCGTAAGCCAGCCTCGGGTTCGGCAAAAGCCCGGTCTTTACTGCCCAAGCCCAATTCTTCCCCGGATCTCCTACAGGAATCGTGTTTTTAGGTTTAGTATAGCGGCATAATCCGTAGGGTGGCAGCGCTGCGCCCCCGTGAGTCCCCCCGGCTCAATTTGCTAGCTCGTGCTCGGCGAGGTCTACAAATGCCGGAGTCCCCATCCCGACAAGCCGCCATTACCCCGGCTGACAGTTCCCTGTCCGGGACCGTGGCTGGCCGTTTTCTGATCCGAGGCCAGCTCGGTGCCGGTGGCATGGGCGAGGTGTATCGCGCCGATGACCTCCGGCTGAAGCGGACGGTTGCCCTCAAGCGCATGTCCCCGCATCTGCGCGCCGATCAACTTTACCGCCAGCGTTTCTTCAAAGAAGCCGAGCGTGCTTCCGGACTGACCGGTGAACACGTGGCGGCCGTCTACGACGTGCTGGAAGAGAATGGCGAAATCTTCCTGGTGATGGAGTACGTCGAGGGCGAGACCTTGCGCGAACGCCTGCGCCGTCCGCTCAACCTGCAGGAGTTTCTCCACATCGCGCTGCAATGTGCTGATGCTCTCGTGGCGGCGCACGCCCATGGCATCGTGCACTGCGATCTCAAACCGGAAAACATAATGCTGACCGCCACTCAGCAGGTGAAGATATTGGATTTTGGAGTGGCCAAGCATCTTCCCCGCAGCGACGACACCTCCACCGTCGAGGCGCCGGGTGTGGTGGCTGGCACTCCTGCCTACATGTCCCCAGAAGTGCTCTTGGACAATCATCCGGACGGACGGGCCGACATTTTTTCGCTGGGTGTGGTTTTCTATGAAGCCCTTACAGGCCACCAACCTTTCAAGGCCCGAAGCTTCGTTGCCACCAGCCAGCGAATACTGCAGGAATCGCCGCCTCCGGTCCGAGGCTTCAACCCTCAAGTACCGCCTGCGCTGGAAAGCATAGTGAGCCGGATGCTGGCTAAGGCTCCCGAACATCGTATCGCCAGAGCCTCGCAACTATCGGCGGAACTACGCGCCCTCAATCCCCGAGGGTTTACCGCTCTTCCGCCTGCCCCATCTCGAAGGTTCCGCGTTAATCGAGCCTTAATTCTCGGCTTGTTAGTTGTGGTCTTGTTGGCGGGCGCGGTTTTCAAGAGACACCAGATCGAGCACTGGCTGGGCAGAAGGGATATTCCGGATCAGAAGTACCTGGCGGTGTTGCCCTTCAATTCGTCGGCCGGAGATGCCAACAGCCGCGCCTTTTCCGCCGGCTTGACGGAAAGTCTCGCAGTCCGGCTGAAGCAGTTGGGGATCCGTTATCCCCTGCAAGTGGTGCCGCCGAGCGAGATACTCGCGGAAGGAGTCAACACGGTCGAGCAGGCTCACAAAAGTTTTGGCGCAAACCTCGTGCTGGAAGGGAGCGTGCGTGAGTCCGGAACACTCGTTCGTGTCAACTACAGCCTGGTGGATGCCCAGACGCGGCGTCAACTGCAAGCCGACACGATTACCACTCAGGCCAACGATCCGTTTGCTCTGGAAGACCGCGTCGTGGATGGCGTGCTGAATATGCTGGGCCTGGAACTGCAGAGCCAGGACCGCGCCATAGTGGTGAATCATGGCACGGCGGAGCCAGCCGCGTATGATTTTTATCTGCGTGGTCGCGGCTATCTGCAGGATTATCACAAGCCGGAGAGCGCGGATAGCGCCATTGCCGTGTTCACTCATGCCTTGGAGCGCGATCCCAGCTATGCCTTGGCATACGCTGGCTTAGGCCAGGCTTACTGGCATAAGTACGAAGAGACCCACGACCAAACCTGGGTCGGTCGGGCATCGCAAGCGTGCCAGCATGCCGTGGAGTTGGGGCGCGAGCTGGCTAACGGCCACACCTGCATTGGGGTTGTATACAACGGTACTGGCCGCTATGAGAAGGCGGCGCAAGAATTCCAGCGGGCAGCGGAACTTGACCCCGACAGCGATGATGCGTTGCGCGGGCTGGGCCTGGCTTACCAGAGTCTCGGCAGGCTGACGGACGCCGAGGCCAATTACCAGCGGGCCATCAGCCTTCACCCAAACTACTGGGCGGACTATAACTGGCTGGGTTCGTTCTACTACACGCAGGCGCGTTATGAAGATGCTGCCAAAATGTTTTCTCACGTGGTCGCGTTGGCTCCGGACAGCGAGCGCGGCTACAGCAACCTGGGTGGGGTCAATCTCAACCTGGGCCGCTACACCGAGGCCATACCGCTCTTTGAGCGTTCTGTCGCCATTCGCCCAACTGCGGACGCTTACTCCAATCTGGCCACTGCCTACTTCTTCCAGCAGCGATTCGCGGAGGCGGCTCGCACTTACGAGCAGGCGGTAAAGCTCAACCCAGGGGATTATGAGATGTGGGGCAACCTGGGCGATGCGTATTACTGGGCTCCCAAGGAACAATCGCAAGCTCCACAGGCCTATCGGAAGGCGATTTCCTTGGCCAACGCCGCTCTCAGAGTGAACCCGAGAGATGCCGTGGTCTTGTGCAATCTGGCCCTTTATCACGCCATGCTGCGCGAAAAAGATGTCTCGATGGCTTTCCTGCGGCGAGCCCTGGCGCTTGCCCCTGACAATTCTGACTTTTTGTTCAAGGCCGCGGAAATATACAACCAGTTCGGCATGACGGAGCCGGCATTCGCCGCGCTCCAGCATTCGATCAAGCAAGGTTATTCCAGGTTCTTTGCGCGTGATCATCCAATCTTTGGGAATTTGAAGACAGACCCGCGTTTTCGTCAGCTCGTTGACAATCAACCAACATCTCACTAAAGGAGAAACAACATGGGCGTCAGGAAGCCAGTAGCCATTCCGAAGAATGTGAAGCTCAGCCACCAGCCGCACCACGAGCCGCACGCCGATCCGGAGGACATCGTCATCGGCGTGGAGGATAGCGTGAAATGGGACTATGCAGGAGACTTCGTCGTGGTCTTCGAGAAGGAGACCCCTTTCGATTCCTGGTATTTTTACCCAGGCAATAACATCTCCAGCAAGCCACGGTCGGATGTCGAGCACAACCATCCCTACAAGTACACCGTGCACATCGACGGCGAGCGGCGAGATCCGAACGTGATCATCCGACCCTAGAGTAGCGGAGCAGCAGCAGAACTTCGTGACGATGGTCCGCAGGCTTGCGGCGGCGTCTATCGCAGGACAATCTCGGTACCAACTACGGTTGCGTGCCCGCCCCCATGATTTCTTTGCTTTCGCCTTCGGCGACCGCGGGATACGCCGTTGCTTTGCGGCGGCGCAGGTCGTTTGGCAGTTGTGAGCGAAGCAGCCACAGTCCCACGGCGGTCGCGGCAGCCCAGGTGACCGAGATCAACGCCAGTTGCAGGGCGTCCGCGATCCGGCTGCCGTGGCCGGAGACGAACGGCGTAATACTATTTGCGACTTCCAGGCTGATGCCGCCGGCGACCACCGCAGTTAGGCCGGACTTTCCTAACTCATCCCACCGCAGCGTTTTCAGCGAAACCATTTTTCGGTAGTGCAGCAGGAAGGCGAGCGCGAGCAGATTCGCTCCGATGCCGATGTCGGAGGCCCAGGCCAATCCGATCACGCCATATCTGTGGAAGAGCAGCGAATACACCGGCAACGACGCGCTGGTGATGATGGTAACAGCAGCCATGGGAGTCAGCGTATCGCCGGCGGCGTAGAAGGCGCGGGCGTAGAGTCCCTGAGCCGACCAGAGCGCGAGGGAGAGCGAGAACCAGAAGAAATAAACGGCTGTGGTCTGCGTGTCGGAAACTAGAAAGCGCCCTCGGCGATAGACGAGATCGATCAGGGGAAAGGCCGCAGCCATCATCCATCCCGTGGCGAGAAACGACGCAGCGGAGACGCGGTAAACGGAATCGTTTACCGTGGTGGCGAATTCTTTCAGCCGCTTCTCGTTGAACAATCGCGCGAAAAACGGCAGTGACGCCTGTCCCGTGGCCTGTCCCAGCACGGCGATGGGAACCGCGAAGAGGCGCTTGGCGTAGTTCAGGCGGGCAATATCGCCGATGCCGCTGGAGGCGTAGTGCCGCAGAATCCAGTCGTCGGCGGTGACCAGGGAGACGCCGAGCATAAGTGGGATCGAAAGCCTCACCCACTCGCGGAACGCGGGATTGAAGATGTCGAACGAAGGACGATAGCCCGTGCCGATGCGTGCCGCACCAATTACGCTGGCCAGAAACGGGCCGGCAACAGCTCCCGCCAGCGCGCCATATGCCAGCGAAGCAATCCCGAGGTAGCGGCCGCCGAAGACACCGCCCGCAATGATGAAGACGTTGTAGAGCAGCGGCCCGAAAGCAGGAAAAAGAAAAAGACGGTGCGAGAGCAGAACGGCGGAGACAACTCCCCCTACGTAAAAGAAGATTTGCGCCGGGAGCAGAATGCGGGTTAAGTGGACCGTCAGGTCGACCTGCGCCGGTGAGAAACCGTGAAACATCCAGCGTACGAACTGAGGTGTAAAAATTTCAGCGAGGAGAGTTCCCGCAATCATCACGGAACTCATGACGGTGATGACGACAGAAAACGTGTGTTGCGCGTCAGCGTCACGCTTTTCGGCGAGAAAGCGTGTATAGATCGAGATAAATGTAATCGAAGCTGCTCCGCCCGCCACAATGTAGTTGAGCCAGTCGGGCAGGGTGAAAGCGGCGACGTAGGCGTCGGTCTGCGCGCCGGCACCGAAGGCATAGGCGATATAGGCCTCGCGGATATAGCCGATCACGCGTGAAAGCATTACGGTCCCCATCAGTAGCAGCGTGGCGGAGAAGGCAGTGTGCTGATGGGATGGGCGGAAGAACCGCAGAATTCTGGTCATGGCCGCAGATTTACGTTAAGAACGCGGAGCCTCGCTATCTATGCGATCAACGTGAATTTCCCCGTAAGCCTATCAGAGGCTGGGTTCCCCCTGTTGAATTTATCGTCGCAATCAATCCTGGGTTGAATCAATCCTGGGTTAAATCAATCCAGGGGTGTTCTTCAATGGACACTGGCGCGTGTCGTCGGCTGTGTCGGTCGACTACTGCGTGGGGCTGCCTCGCAGCGAGCTACGCAAGAGGTAGTACTCATTGATGGGCCGATCATCGCTCAAGGCGGGGGTCGTGGGTGACAGTGCGATGAACTGATCGACGGGCATTTCGAACAGAAGGACTCCAAATTGATCTTGGGCGGTGGTTTCCGGGCCCCACTCCACCAAATCGGCTGCGGCGGCGGCGGGCAGGCGCCGGGCCAATTCATCCGCCGAACGTCTGGGGATGGGCTGGTCGCTGGCGAGAAAATGAAATCCCGGGTTTTGCGAAGCATTTCCCGCGTACGTGAACACGCGGACGTAAGGAAACGATCGGCGCAGAGCGAGTGCGACGGCCGCCAAATCTTCGCGGTCGCCAGACATCAGCCACTGTTGCAGAATTCCACCCGGCCGCAGACGCTCCCGGACCACGGAATAGAAATCCTCGGAATAGAGCAGGCTGGAGCCCGCGGCCTCCACTGGGGGTGGGGGGTCGATCGTTATCACGTCGTATTGCCGCGCTGTTCGTTCCAGGTAGCGTCGGCCATCGTCGACTACGACGTGCGCCAAGGGAGAACTCAGCACCTGGGTAGCATCGCTATGAAAAAAGCTGAACAAGCGTGGCACGCTGGGTACGAGATCCACCACCGTGACCGGTATTCCCCACGAGCGCAGCGAGCGAAACGTTGTCCCCATTCCAAAGCAAATGACGAGGGCATCTTGTGGAGGACGGTCTAAGAAAGCCAGTGGAAGATGCGCCATCATTTTGGTGACTGGCGTCAGATACGTCATGGTGTAGCCGTTAACCAGCAAAAACTTGTGCATACCAGTTCCGGTTGCGATCACTGTGGCAGTTGAATCACGCAGCACGCGGCTGCCATCACCGTATTCCCCTTCGTAGCCCTCACTCGTCAAGAAGATCCCGGCCACGAGTGGCAACACAAGATAAGACGCCACCCGGGGCGCAAGGCCAAACGCCTGGCCAGAGGGAACCAGCGGCCGGAGACCAAGGATAAGCCACGGTAACGCGAGCAACAGTAGCGCCCAGCGTTCGCTGATCCAGGGCAGAAGCAGGAAGCCGGCTACCAGCGGACCAAGGATACAGCCCATAACATTTACCGCATACGCTTTACCGGCGCTGGCAGGATTGCCTCGCGCCCAACGGTCGACCAGCATCGGTGTTAGAAACCCCAGCAGGCCGGCAAAGGGCGCGATGCCCAGCAACAGGCGCAGGACCGAATAGAGAACAATCTTTGGGCTTGCCGCCAGCAGCGGTAATACGGCAAAAAGGCCCAGGAGCGTCCAGAGCAGGTCTTCGTTTTTCTGCTGGAGGCTCCATCGCCGGTATATCAGCGATCCGACAAAGGTGGCCACCAGGTAGACCGCCAGGATTGACGCGAAGGCATAAACCACTGTCCCCACGTAAGGCGTGAACTGCCGCACCCAGACTACTTCCATGCCCATACTTGTCAAACCGCTGACGAACAGCAACACTAAAAGAAATCCTCCTCCCGTACCCGTTGGCACAGCTTCACTGGCAACTGGCGCCACTTCGCGCACTTCCGTCGGCGGCGCATTGTTCGACACCAACAGCGCGAGAGTCGCGATCAGAGCGTTGCACGCAGCACCCACTTTCAGAGTGCCGTGAAAGCCCAACAGCTCCACGAGGAACAAAGGAAGAAATGTTCCAAATACCGCGCCGGCTACATTGGCCATGTAGAGGTAACTGAACGACCGCGAAGATTCCGGAGGAAACGCGCGCCGGATTGCCAGCATGGCAATGGGAATCGTCGTCCCCATCAATGCGCACCAGGGAAGCAGCGAAAGTGCAACCCAGATTCCAGATACGACGTAGTATTCCGTAGAAGAAGCTGATCCAAGGCGTTCCAGGATGCTGCGGCCCCAGCCCAACTCATAAGAGACGAGGATTCCCGATAAACCGATCAGTACTTCGATCGCGGCGTAGAGCCGCACAGCCGGAAAGCCGATGTTACCTCCACGCCGTCGAATCCATTTCCCGCTAGCCCATGAGCCCAACCCAAGGCCGCCCATGAAGACTGACAGCACAATGGAGACCATGGCAGTGGTGACACCGAATTGCGCCATGGACAGGCGCAGCCAGACGAGTTCGTAAAGAACGCTGCAAAATCCGGAGATAAAAAAGAATGTAAAGTACCAGAGCACGAACGCCCTCTTTCTTTCGATACGCTCGATGTGGTTAAGCTCGAAACGGTTTTAGTTCGAACTTGGGTATCATCTGCGACCACTTTCAAATCCAAGTCACGCTACTGCACCGTGAACGGAGCACTTGACTTATGCGCTCAAGGCGCAATGCATTGTCCCACGACGGTACTCTCGCTCAAAGTGACTTTAGTGCAGCAGGATCATTTTGGTACAAAGTTCGAAGCACGAATGGAGGATGTCGCTCATCCCGAGGACAATCATTGAATTTCCGCAGGTGAAGACACGCAGTAGCTACTTATCGGACGAGATAAGAAATTTCGCAAAATTTAGCAACCCATCTTGCCGCGACGTTCGAATGATTTCATACTCGAACCATGCGATGGCGTGGCGCAACGGTGGAATGGACTCTTTTGTTCGCGCTGGCATCGGTGTCTCCTCTGCCGTGTCTGGCACAAGCTTCTTCTTCGCAGCCTCCGGCCACCGAACGAAAACTTACGGTCACTGTGACCGACGAAAATGGCGTGGCCGTCAGGTCCGCGCGCGTGCTGTTGCAACCGTCGCCGCCAGCCCTCCCGCTGCGCTGCGAAACTGATTTCGCCGGTCACTGCGAATTCTCCGTCGTGCCTTCCGAAAGTTACGAACTGAGGGTAGAGGAGACCGGCTATTACGTAATCTCCCAACCCAATGTGCGAACCGAGATTACCCCCAACCTGGACGTAACGCTCTCCCATCAGCAAGAAGCCAGGGAAGTCGTGAACGTAACGGAATCCGCGCCAGCCATCGATCCCGCTCAAATCTCCAGCAAGGAGGAACTCACCGGCACCGAGATTCTAGATATTCCCTACCCCGCGACACACGACTACCGCAATGCCCTCAACTTCATCCCGGGAGTTACGCCCGATGCCTTCGGTCAGGCGCATTTCTCCGGAGCAGAGACGTGGCAAACACTCGTGCTTCTGGACGGCTTCAATGTGACCCAGCCGACGAACGGCCAGTTGCTGGTGCGGACCAGCGTCGACTCGTTCCGCTCGATCGAAGTCACTCCCAGCCGGGAGCCGGCAGAATTTGGTAAGGGCTCCGGCGGGGTTCTCGCCCTGAACACGCGGATGGGTAACGACCACTTCCGTGTTACGTCAACCGACTTTATTCCCGGGCTGCAGGACATTAAGGGAATTTCGCTCGGCCAATGGACACCCATCTACACCATGTCAGGGCCGATTCGCAAAGGAAAGATGTGGTTCATCGACGCCCTCAACGGCGAGTACGACAACGACATCACAAAGCAACTGCCATCGGGCGCCGATAGCGACCACGTCTGGCGCATCGACAACCTGGCGAAGCTGCAATCCAATCTGACCACGCGCAACATCGTCACCCTGAGCTTCCTGTCGAACTACTTTCACGATCCGTACGACGGGCTGTCGCTTCTGCAGCCTCAGGAGAGCACCGCAATGGATGTCGAAAGCGCGTACATGGGCTCGTTTAAAGACCAATACTACTTTCGCGGCGGAGCGCTGCTCGAAACTGGATTCGGCGTCGATCAGTACACTGTGGCGCTCACTCCTCATGGAAACAATCCTTACATCGTGCTGCCGCCAGGACCGGCAGGCAACCAGGGAGCAACGGGCAACTACTACGAGCAACAGAACACTTTGGCCCGCAGAGTGCAAGCCCTGTCGAACCTGTACCTTCCCCCGCGTCAGTGGCATGGTCGTCACGATATTAAATTCGGCACTGACCTCGACCGCTTGAACTACGACGCGCAGTTTTTGCGGCACCCGATCTCGTTTCTACAGCCGAATCAACCGCCGCTGGGTCAGCCCGCGTTGCCTTGTCCTACGAATGCGGATGGCGTTCCCATTGTGCCGGCGACGACTTGCACGCGATATTCGATTTTTTCGGCGGGCAATTACTCGACGCTTTACAACGCTGAGGCAAGTGCTTACGCCGAAGATCGCTGGCTGATTACCAATCGTCTGCTCATCGAGCCCGGCTTGCGCTTCGACTGGGATGAGATCGTGCGGACCTCGCTCTTCTCACCGCGCCTGGCGGGCACTTACATTCTTGACGACGAAAGCAATACCAAGCTCTCGGCGGGAACCGGGATTATTTACGACAACACGACTCTTGGCTTGATCCATCAACCCTTCGAAGGACAGAGGATCGATTACTTTTTCGATTCGAACGGTTGCCCGCAGGAAGCGAACGGCACATCTGTGAGTTGCAAAACGCCGCCAGGGGCGGAGCCCGCTCCGATCCCCTTACTGACCACGTTCACTGTCAACCGCAACGCGCTCGCGGCGCCGCGATACTTAAACTGGAGTCTTGGCCTGGAAAGAAAACTGCCCGCCGCCATCTTTATGAAACTCGAGTTCCTCGAGAAGCGCGGCGTCCATGGCCTCGCCTACAACACGCTGAATGGCCAGGTGAACGGAAACTTTCTCCTTGAGAATCATCGCGACGATCGCTACTACGCTTTTCAGGTGAGCCTGCGCCACCGATTTCGCGACCGTTACGAAATCTTCGGCGCATATACACGATCACGCGCGACCAGCAACCAGGTCTTCGATTTCAGTCTAGACATTCCGCTGTTGAGCCAGCAGTTGCCCGGTCCTTATCCCTGGGACACGCCCAACCGCTTTGTCGGATGGGGCATCTTGCCATTTTTCAGATTGCCGATTCTGCACAAAGTAGATTTGGTCTACTCCGCCGAAGCGCGCACCGGCCTGCCTTTCCTGGCGACCACTGATCAGGGAGAAATTGCTCCCGGCGATCCTCCCGGAACGTTCCGCCTTCCCGCTTACTACACGATAAATCTGCAGTTCGAAAAGCGCTTTCGTCTCTTCGGACGCTATTGGGCACTCCGCGGCGGCTTCGACAATGTCACCAACCACGCCAATCCAAATCTCGCCAATGGTGTCCTCGATCCAAATCACCCCGCACCCACCTTCATCGACGCCAACGGCCGTGCCTTCACGGGGATCATTCGATACCTGGGGCGAGATTAGTTCCCAGAGCCCGAGTTTCAAATCTTCAGCACCACCTTCCCGTAATTCTTGCCTTCCTGCAAGAGCTTGTACCCTTCTACTGCGTCTTCGAGTCGGAAGACCTTGCCGATTACGGGCGTGAGTTTGCCATGACCGATCCACTCGGAAAGCTGCTTCCATGCAGGCTCCATGATTTCGCGCTTCTGCGAGAGGTAGGTCAGCCACAAGCCCTGGAGGCTCGCAGACTTCGCATACATCGCCCGCAGATCGAGTTGGGGCTGCTTGCCAGTAGCGGTGCCGTACTGGATGACGCGCCCAAAGTCACGCAGGCAGCGCAGGCTTTTCGCGGTATGTTCGCCGCCGAGCATCTCGAAGACTGCATCCACGCCTTCACCACGCGTGAGATTTTTCACGACCTCCTCGTAATCGTGTTGCTTGTAATTGATTCCATGTTGCAATCCGAGTTCTTTCACCTTCGCCAGCTTTTCATCCGAGGAAGAAGTTCCGTACATTTCAACTCCGAGAACGCGCCCGATCTGCACCGCTGCGGTCCCCACGCCTCCGGCGACAGCGTGAATCAGGACACGGAACGGAGCTTCGCTCCGTCGGACAGCCCCTTCGGCTCCGCTCAGGGCAGGCTTGGGCGGCTGTCCCCACATAGCCGCGGGGGTCATGCCCGCCTGCCAGTAGCCCAGATATGCCGTAAAGTAATTGACGGGGAAGGCCGCGGCTTGCTCCTCGTTCCAATGATCGGGAACGGGCCAGAGCATGTGTTGGTAGGCAGCGGCTTTCTCGGCGAAGGCGCCCCACTGCATGTATCCCATCACTCGGCGTCCGCTAGCTTCTTCCACGCCGGCGAACTCGCGTCCAGCAACTAGAGGCGGATCCGGCGTTCCGGGATAGCCTCCCCGGGTCGTCATGAAGTCGGCGAAATTCAGCCCTCCCGCAGCAACGCGGACCAGCGTCTGTCCCTGCTTCAAGTTCGGTTCAGATATGTCTTGGACGGCGAGCGAGTCCGGACCCTTGAGACTGGTGATGACTAAGGCTTTCATGCGCGCAAGTTTAGCAGGACGCGCGACCATACGCGCGTCGCGTTCAACGGGATTTGTTCGCCCAGAATGAATGAAGGTGGACCCTGTTGAGGATGAATCCACCAGAAATGGATCCCACGTCAGAGGGGCCACCTTCGCCGGACAATCGGCGTCTCCGCTAACGTCACATGACCACGAAAACGGCGATGCGAACGCCGGGTGAAGCAAATCAAAGAGGAAGTACTCTCCATCGATGTAATCGATGTAGCACTCGTCGGTGTATGCCCACCCTACAGGCCACACATCGACCAGCTCAAAGCTGTAGCCGCCATACTGAAACTGTGGCTGGCCCGAAACGATTACCGTTTGCGCCCTGAAGGTGTGGCTGCGTCCGAAATGGGCGTGGAACTTGTCATCAGGAATATGCCCGCCTCTGCCCGCCGGATGGGCGTGTGCTTGTTGCTGCCCCGGATGATCCTGCCCCTCTCGAGCGTGCTCTGTCGGCTCAGGGTGATCCTGGCGGTCGGGAATGGCTTGATCGTGGGATTGCTGTTGTGTGCGCTTTTCGTCCTGTTTTTCCTGTTTTTCTTCCTGCTTTGATGGCTTAGCATCACCGGGACGGGACGGTTTAGCCTCATCCGGTTTGGGTTGCGGCTTTGCTTCCTCCTGCCGCGCGGGTTTATCATCTTGCGGCTTTTCGTCCTGCGAATAAACCAGGGCCGCACTTCCGACCAGCACTGTGAGAATCGCTAAATTCAAGAACCTGAACGTTCGCATGGACATTCTCCAAGGCAGTCCTCGAGGCTCAATGCCTGTTCGATCTGCATGTTCATTCAGCAGATCCCGGATTGCTGGTTTAAGATGCCGATCCCGGCAAACCGAGACACAGGGGTTGAAACTGTAGCGCGAGGGGAACAGGACTGTAGGACGTTCGTCCCGTGGGAGTCCAAGAAGCCGGCCAGTCTTTAGTTTTTTCCGGATATTTATCTTCGGGTATATACTTTTCGCGTTGGATTACAGAGTCCTTTCCGGCCACGCCTCCACGGGCCGGGACGGGGCGTACATTCATTCCCCTAATTCTTGCGCGCCCCGCATGACGATTTGCCGATTCCCGCCAGGGGCGGCGAGGAAGCGGCACCGGTGCGTGGCGCTTCAGCATGGGCGAAGCCGCATCCGGGGGAGGTCATACCGTGGACTTGATTCTTGTTCGTCTTCTTTTTGTCATCGTAGTTTCAGTGACTTGCTATGTGATCGCTCCCTTTGGGCGCTCGCCAAATGTGGATGCCGGGATCGGTGCGCTTGTAGGCGCAGCGATTGTGCTATTCGAATGGAAGCTGCGGACCGTGAGCCTGAAGCGGCTAATCGGCGCCGCTATCGGAAGCATCCTCGGCATCTGCGGAGCCTACCTGTTCGCGCTAGTCATTCGCAGCAGTGTGCCTGCTGGCCACACCCAGAGTTTCCTCCAGATTCTGGTGATGTTGCTCATGGCCTACGTTGGACTGATCGTAGGCGCGAGTAAGGGCGATCTGCTGAATCTGGCGGCCCTTGGCGGAATCTTTGGCGGCGAGAAGCAAGGCCGGAAAAGCTACAAGATTCTCGATACCAGCGTCATCATCGACGGCCGCATCGCTGACATTGCCGAAACCGGATTTCTCGATGGTGTCATCGTCACACCGCAGTTCGTGTTGCGAGAACTGCAGCTCGTGGCAGACTCGGCCGACTCCCTGAAACGCAACCGCGGACGCCGTGGGCTCGACGTTCTGCAGCGCCTGCAGAAGATGGCCACGCTGCAGATCCAGATCGTGGAAGATGATTTCCCCGCCGTCCGCGAGGTGGACCTGAAGCTGATCGAGCTGGCCAAGGTCTACGAGGGCAAAATCATCACCAACGACTTCAACCTGAACAAAGTCGCGCAATTGCAGGGCGTCGAGGTGCTGAACATCAACGAACTGGCGAACTCGCTCAAGCCCATCGTCCTGCCGGGCGAGATCATGAAAGTATTTATCCTCAAGGAAGGAAAGGAATACAACCAGGGCGTCGCTTATCTGGATGACGGCACCATGGTGGTCGTCGATAACGCGCGGAAGATGATCGGCAAGACGATCGACGTTTCGGTCACTTCCGTTCTGCAAACTACCGCCGGGAAGATGATTTTCGGCAAGTGGGATGAACGCGCTTTCACCCGAGCTTCCATTCCAGTCCCGGCCGTACCGCCTGTGGTCACGAGTACGACAGCGCCTACTCCAGTGCCTCCCGCTTTGGCGGAAGTTAAGCCCACTCAACCCTAAGGCAGTCCCAGTGGGAGGCCTAGGACTTGGGAGCGCCGACGGATGTCACAGAGATCGTATTACCATTCAGTGTGCCGGCAATTCTAACCCGCTCTCCGGCCGCGCGCTTCAGCGCCACCGGTTCGCCCTCGAGAACATACATTTTGTCGCCATCCACCAGCGCAAATCGCTCCCCGGAGTGGACGCAAACTCGAGTACATTCGGCAGCCGTCTCGGCTAGCGGAGCAGAATGCCTCGCCTCGCAGTGCGTGTCAGTAATCACGCCGTCGTAAGTCTGCGGCTGAGCCTCCATTGATTGCGCCGGGGGCGATGATTGGGCTGCTGAGTTTGACTGAGTTTCTTTGGAGCCGCCTCCCGCTGCTGCCGGGGTTGCGATGAAAAGTGCTAAGGCATAAGCGACGGCACCAGCCAAAGCAAGCGTTCCAATCCAGTAGCGGATATTGATTGTTTTCATCATTAGGTTGGTACCGGCTTTCGCCCCGGAGGTTGCAAGGCCTTTTGGATTAGCAGCTTCGTGGGGATGTTGAAGCAACTGACATGCCAGCTTGAGCCATGCAACTGCACGCGAGCTAACTCTATGAGCTGCCTGGGAATGGCGATAGTGTACCCCAGAGAGTGCAGGGATCGCTTCGAATCGTGCGTGCAAAATATTCTCTGCGCTCTGGGCTTAGGTCGGCGCATTCTATATGCTTTCTGGAAGAAGCCGTGCAATCCGCCAAGCCTGTGAAGTCGGCCTCTGTGGCACACTAGCTTAATGTCCAGCCTCACTCTCGGCGACTTCGAACTCACCATCGTTTCTGACGGAACCTATCCCCTCGACGGCGGCGCATTTTTTGGCGTCGTCCCCAAGGTCATGTGGTCGCGCAAAGTGACGGCCGACGGACGAAACTACGTTCAGGCCGGACTCAACTCGCTGCTGATCCGCACCGGGACGCAGACCGTGCTGGTGGAAACCGGCATGGGTAACAAATTGTCTGAGCGCATGGTCAAGTTTTATGGCCAGCCCGCGAAGCTGCTGGCTAATCTGGCCGCCGTCGGAGTGGCCCCGGACGATATCGACGTCGTCATCAATACGCACCTTCATTTCGACCATTGTGGCTGGAACACAGTGCGAGGCAAAGACGGCAAGATCGTTCCGACTTTTCCGCGTGCAAAGTACTATGCGCCGGAGGGCGAGTGGCAATACGCGCGGCGTCCCAGCGAGCGAGACGCGATCAGCTACATCCCTGACAATTACGATCCGCTAGTGCAAAGCGGCCAGATGACGCTGCTCAAAGGTGGCGAAGAAATCGTTCCCGGCATCACGGTGAAAACCTTCCCCGGCCACACCTCGCACATGCAAGCCGTCATCGTGAATGGACACCCGACTAACAGCACGACCGGGAAGGGCACGGCTTTAGCCGTGCCGATTGGAACCGGCTTTGAAAGGGCGCGGCTTCAAGCCGCGCCGTCAGAGGCGCACAAAGGGAATCGGGCTTTAGCCCCTGAGACCGTTTGCTACATTTCCGACCTTATCCCAACGACCGCACACATTGACCTGACTTGGGGTATGAGCTTCGACCTCTACCCGCTGCAGACCATTGAAAGCAGGAAGCAGTACTACGCGAAGGCGATCCCGGAGAAATGGCTAACGGTTTTCACCCATGATCCCTCCACTCCATGGGCGTATGTGGAAAAAGATGAGATCGGCAAGATGGTGACGCGGAAGGTATAGCGATCCCTTGTTCTTCGGTAACTTCCTTTTGAAGCTCATCCTGTTACCTTGAACTGGGCCGTGCGTCTTCGGCCGCGTCTGATGTCGAAATCAATTTTCTCCGCGAGGGATCATGAAGCGATTCGCAACTATCATCGCTGTTTCCGCCTCATTCTTGCTGGGAGGCGCTATTTCCGCTGCTGCTCAAGACGAGCACCAGGATGGGGAACGAAGAGAGGTGGGCAAGGAAGAACGGCACGAAGCACACCAAGAACAGAGGCACGAGGCTCACGAGGAGCGGCGCGCTGAAGAGCGGCACGTGGCCCATGAAGAGCATGTCGCTCATGAAGAGAGACACGCCGAGCTACGGCGAATTTCTGATGAACATTTTCGCGCCCACTTTGGAGGCGAGCACTACTTTGCTGTCGGCCACGTGACTATGGTGGCAGGTCATCCGCGCTTCGCGTACGGCGGGTACCGATTCGAAATCGGGCAGCCCTGGCCTGCTCGATGGGCCTACACCGACCACTGCTATATCGATTTCGTTGAGGGCCGGTATTTCCTGTTTAATGCGCGGTACCCAGGTGTGAGGGTCGCTGTCGCCGTGGTGCCCTGAGGAATGGAGTCCTCATAAGCCGTGACGCGGTCTGCGCTCACCCTTTGCGGGCGAGGGCCTGCCCTGAGCTTGTCGAAGGGGCGCCTGCGCCGCATAGTTTTGCCTCGAAGAACTCCTCCACCCGCCCGAGAATCTCTACCGCGCTCTTCGACTCGTAAATCCCCTTGCGCAGCGCCGCTCCGCCGGGGACGCCGTGGGTAAACCAGGAGGCGAACTGCTTCATCTTGCCGACCGCGTCCGGGAGTTCTTCTTCGATCAGCATCTGAAAGTAGGTGCGGATCATCTCATAGCGGTCGGCTTCGCTGGGGTCATCGTAAAGCTTGCCCGCTGCCGGAGCTTCCACCACCGGCCATGTGGGGACAGCCGCCCTCGGCTGTCCTTCGGGCCGAAGGCCCGATGTCTCTCCATCTGAACAGGTGCCGACATCAAAACCGGTCGAGCTTTGCTCGACTGGACAGCCGAGGGCGGCTGTCCCCGCATGAGCATTGGTAAAACTGGCGTTTTCCATCGCCGCGCAGTACTGCTGAATCTGCCTGAAGATCCACGGATTCGACGGTGCTGTGCGGCCGATCATCACCGCGTCGCAGCCGGTTTGCGTGACCATGGAACAGGCATCTTCCGGAGTGCGGATGTCGCCATTGCCGATCACGGGAATCTTTACCGCATCTTTCACCGCGGCAATCCACTCCCAACGAGCCTGACCGCTATAGCCCTGTTCACGAGTGCGCGCGTGTAACGCGACGGCCGCCAGCCCGCACGATTCCGCCATCCGCGCCAGTTCTACGCAGACGATTTCATCATCGTTCCAGCCCGCACGAAATTTCACCGTAAACGGAATCTTTACCGCTGCTCGTACGGCCTCGAAGATGCGACCGATGGCCGGCAGATCGCGCAGCAGGCCGGAGCCTCCGTTGCACTTCACAACTTTCTTTGCCGGACAGCCGAGGTTCAAATCCACGAGGTCGAAACCGAGGCCCTCGACCATGCGCGCCGCCTCCGCCATTACCTGCGGATCGCTGCCGAAGAGCTGCGCCGAAATCGGATGTTCGTCTTCATAGAAATGCAGATAGCGCTTGGCCTTCTGATCCTTCTTGCGCAGCACGCCATCCGCTGAAGTGAACTCGGTCATGATCAGGCCGCATCCGCCGAGGTTGCGAATGAAGCGACGAAAGACTGTGTCGGTGACGCCAGCCATGGGAGCGAGGACCGTCGCCGGGGAGATCGTGACCGTGCCGATTGCAAGGCTCTCGGGTACTGGCAGCAGAGGCGCTGCTTGGCGGACAACAGTGTCCGCCACAAACGAGCCCGTCCCACACGAATTGTCCCAGAACTTCTTCACCGTTCTTATTCTACTTGGCGTGGTCTACTTGGCGTGGCAAAACGAAAGCCCCCGCCGCTTGGCGAGGGCTGATTCTTCGACTTATCCATGTCGCTCCGCGCAAATCCGCGGCTTACTTCTTTGCCAACTCCGGCTTGGCGGGAGCAGGCGCGTTTTTGGCGTACTTGCGGCGGAAGCGCTCAACACGGCCGGCGGTATCCATCAGCTTCTGCTTGCCGGTGAAGTAGGGATGGCAGTTCGAGCAGATTTCAACGCTGATGTCACCCTTATGAGTGGAGCGGGTAACAAAGGCATTGCCGCATGCGCAATGCACGCGGACTTCGTTATAAGCGGGATGAATAGCTGCTTTCATAATGGGTTCAACCTCAATTCGAGTCTTTAGATTCTACCGGAATGGCGCAGGATTCAGCAATCCAGCTGCGATGACCCTGGTGCCCTCTATACCGAAGCGAGCCAGACGCGCAGTTATTGCGTCGCAAAGGAAGCGACGCAAAGCGCGGCGCGCGCCCAGATCCCCTTCGGCAAGCTCAGGGCAGGCTTTCGCTGCGCAAAGAACGCTTGCTCAGGATGACACAGGCTCTTCAAAATCGGAACAGATACGACACCTTCACGAAAAACTGCCGGCTGTCGTTGATGTAGCCCTTCGCCGTGTACAGCCCCGCAGGCGCTTCCGGGCCGGGCATCAGCTGATGGTCCAGATTTTGCAGGTCGCTGTTGTAGCCGATGTAGATCGCGGTGCCGGGATGCACGAGGTAGGTGATCAGGAAATCGGCATTAAACTCCTTCTGAGTCGGAAGGAATGTATATGGATAGACCGTATTCCCCGGCGTGTTCGCCAGCACGGAGTTGTATTGCAGAATCATGCGCAGAGAGAGTTGTGGAGTAAATTGCCAATTCCACTTGCTGCGTAAGATATGGTTGTCGAAAATTCCCTTGCCCAGAGGAACGCCAGGATTCTGAGTAAGGGCCAGAAGATATTCGTTGTTGGTCGCCCGAAGGCGCTCGAACAGATATGTATTTTCAATCTTCAATGGTTTGACTGGACGAAACGTCAGCGTGCCAGTGGCTGTATCCAGGCGCGATAAAAGCGACTGTGGCAGAGCGTGCGCCACAGGCACAAAGTTCACTCCGTCTCCCCAAGAATAGGTTATCCCTGCCTTAACCTTTTGAAAGTAGCCGGTTTGGAAGACCGCCGAGCTTTGGTGTTCGTGATAATCGAAGTTTTGGTTCACGGACAAATTCAGGAACGAAAAATCCTGTGGCCTGAGCCGTTCGCGCAACTCGATATAAGGGGACAGCCAAAGGTGCGTCTGTCCGCGTCCTTCGATTCTCAGATAGGGGTCATAATACGTATCCAGCCGGTTGCCTTCATGATCGAAGACGTAGCGCTGGATCATCGATGGTCCCCAGTTCAGGACCCAGCCCTTCTTCGGGCGAAAGCGGTAGTAGATTGTATTGTAAAGTCCGCGAATGTCGACACGGTTCACGAATCCCGGAACGGTAACGAAGCCGGGGCTAACATCCTGGTAGCTGCCAATGTAATTAAAGTGCAGCCCGTTACGGCGAAGCTCGAGTTTGTCGGCAGGACCCGCGTAGTGGTTCCCTTTTCCAAAATTGCCTGAGCTAAACGGGAAGAGATTGTATTCGCAGGTGGTCTCGAGATTGCTGACATTCAGTCCTTGCAGGCTGCTCGAACTCGTGACAGCCTGAGCGTCCAAAACCCAGTTGGCATTCAACTTGAACCGCGTGTCGATTCCGCCCACACGGTTATATTCGCCGGTCGCCGGACACTCCCAATTGCTAAAGATTGCGCCGACACTTGCCTGCTTGAAAACGTCGCGGCTCATGCGTGCAATCGTGAAATAGGATCGATCGCCGGAGAGGCTATTCGAGCAAATCGGCGAGGTCGCCGGGCAGAACGGCGGAACCGCAACTCCTGGGGCGCGGTCATCGGTGGCTATCAAACTAACCGAATACGGCCCTTCCTTACCCGTCAAGCGAATCCCCGCAGAAGGATCTTGAATGTTGCGGGTGAAAAATAAGTCGATCGGCGTGCGAAAGTAGTCTTCATTCTCAAGAAAGAAGGGGCGCTTCTCGGGAAAATACACTTCGAATCGCTGATTCACCGTGATCTGCGGGTCCTCCGATTCAACCTGGCTGAAATCCGGATTCGCGGTCATGTCCAACACGAAGTGATCGTGGATTACGAACTTGGCGTCCATGCCCGTCTGCCCCTGGGCCACCGCGTTCTGAAAATAGGGATTGTACGGGTCGCGCTGATCCAGCCCTCGGAAGCCACGCATAATTCCGTAGGGGATAAGCTCTATATCGCGCCCCGGCGAAATTCCCTCCAGTCCCTCTAACGTGGCCGCCTGGCCCAGCCGGCCCTGCACTTTATAGGAAATTTGAGGCCAGAAAGCGTCCTCGTTCTTGCGAACAATTCCGCGGTAAAGAATAATTCCCCACTCCTGATGTTTCGTTGCCGGAAAGCGGAGGCTTTTGAACGGAATCGCCATCCACGCAACGAAGCCTCGGCTGGTTACCTTACCTTTCGAATCCCACACCGTGTCGAATGACGTATCGAAATTTCCATTAACCTCTTGCCGCGTGGCTTCGGTCCAAATCGCATCCCATTGCACTCCGAGCGGAGTGGTCTGGAAGGCATAAGCCCGTCGCCGGTCATGAAACGTATCAAGCATGACCTCGACTTCGTCGTCGTCGTAAATATCCTCGCGGCGGGACATTCGTGCTCGTACTTTCCCGGGATCGTCAAAACATACGAAGACGACGTACAGATTCTTTTGGTCATAGCCAAGATAAGCGGCGGTCTCTTCGGAGACTTCTTCGCCATCATGCGGATTGCGTTGCACAAAGTCGGAGACCTTCGCCATTTGAAGCGCGGTAGCGCCCTCGGGCTTCATCCCGAGGAAGTCTTCCAGCGTGGGAGCGTGGGCTAACCGAGGAATCGTTAGGGTTGGAGGCGCAATTGTGGGCTTCGGTGCCGGCTTCGTCTCCGGATTCATAATGGCCGGTTCTGGCAACTGAGCCGAAGGGGCGGGGAACTGCTGCGTAGGCGCAGGTGCTTGTCCCGGCGGTGCTTGATTCGCATCGGTTGGAGGGGGAGGGTTCTGCGGAGTTATCTGCGGATTCTGCGGATTGGAACTTTGCGGCGTCGAGCTCGCAGTTTGAGGTAAAACGCTGACACTCTGAGACGTCGAAGCCTCTCGCCGGGAAGAAGCTACGGCCCGCCCAGCGGGAGAAAAAGCGAGAACAGTCAAGCTCGCTGATGTTACGAAATGCCTAAGAACTCGACGGCGCACAAAGGCCAAACGGGATACTCCCTCGCCTTCCCCCGGCCCCCAGACAGGGAACCAGCAAGATACACCATTCGCAGATTCATGAAACAGAAAAACATGTTTTGTTCGGAATGCCGAAATAGGTCACTGGATGAAAGGCTTTTGGATAGGGATCTGCTCGTTTCAGAACAACGAACTCTGCCTTCGGCTCGGCGTGATCCCAAAGTATTCGTATGCGAGTTGCGTCGCCACGCGCCCGCGTGGAGTGCGGTTCAGAAACCCGATCTGCATCAGGAACGGCTCGTAAATCTCCTCAATCGCATCCGGTTCTTCGGCGAGGACCGCTGCAAGTGTATTCACACCCACCGGCCCGCCCTGATACTTTTCGATAATTGTCAGCAACAGGCGCCGATCAACTTCATCGAAGCCGTACTTATCGACTTCGAGCATTTGTAGCGCTGCCTGGGCTGTAGGCAAATCGATCTTCCCCGCTCCGCGAACCTGGGCATAGTCCCGCACGCGGCGCAGCAGTCGATTCGCAATTCGCGGCGTTCCGCGCGAACGGCTTGCAATCTCAATCGCGCCCGCATCGTCGATTGCAACTCCCAGAAGCTCTGCCGACCGTTCCACGATCACCCGCAAATCCTCCGGAGTGTAAAACTCCAGCCGCAGGACGATCCCGAAGCGAGCGCGCAGCGGCGCTGAAATTAATCCCGCCCGCGTGGTCGCGCCCACAAATGTAAACGGCTTTACTTCCAGCGTGTGGGTGCGCGCCGAAGGCCCCTGGCCGATGATAATGTCGAGTTTGTAATCTTCCAGCGCCGAATATAACAACTCTTCGAGAACCGGCTGCAAGCGGTGAATCTCATCGATGAACAGGACTTGCTTGTCCTGCATGTTGGTAATAATCGCCGTTAAGTCGCCTTTGATCTGCAGCAGCGGCGCTGCCGTCGGCTGGAAGCGAACTCCCAGTTCATTGGCGATAATATTGGCGAGCGTCGTCTTGCCCAAGCCGGGCGGCCCATAGAGCAGCACGTGATCCATGGCCTCGCCGCGCGACCGCGCCGCCTCAATCGCGACTGCCAGATTTTCTTTGACTTTAGCCTGCCCGATGAACTCGCCCAGCCGCTGCGGCCGAAGCTTCAGTTCAAACGACGAATCATCTTCCACCGCCGCCGCCGAAACTAGACGCTCGGGATTGTCATTCAGGTTGGGGTTGTTTCGCAGCGTAGCCACTGCTTCGGATGGTAGAACGAAATGCGAACTCGCGCAATGTTCCGTGAATATGTTCTGTGAATACGGCCACTCGGAGTAAGAAGAGAGCCTTTCACCGAAAATGGGTATTCATGGTCGCACCGGCTTGGGCGGATCATGAGTTCGTAGTTTATACTTCCCTGACTGCAAGCTTGGAAACCCGTTCGGCGTTGGCGTGACACTTTCATGGCCGTAGGCATTCGTACCGTGGAACTCCGCAAGGTTTACAATTCTCCCCCTCCGATGGGCGCCGGAGGAGGATTTATTCCCCGCGCTGACGCCAAAGGAGCCAAGCAGGCCAAGAGCCAGATCGCCGCACTTGACGGACTGTTTCTCGAAGTTGCTCCCGGAGAGATTTTCGGACTTCTCGGACCCAACGGCGCGGGGAAGTCGACGACCGTGGGCGTTCTCACCACTCGTGTACGGCCGACGAGTGGACAAGCGTGGATTGGCGATCACGAAGTCTGGAAGCAGCAAGTATTGGTCAAACGTTTGATTGGGGTGGTGCCACAGCGCCCGAATCTGGACTTCTCTTTGACGGCGCACGAGATACTAGCATTCCACGGCGCGTACTTCGGTCTTAGCTCAAAAGAACGAAATGAACGCGCTGCTGCGCTGCTGGAGAAATTCAAACTTACCGATCGCGCGGATCACATGGTGCGAGGATTCTCCGGCGGAATGATGCAACGGCTTTCGATTGCCCGCGCCATGATGCACGATCCGCAGGTGCTCTTCCTCGATGAGCCCAGCGCCGGCCTTGATCCGCAGACAAGGATTCTTCTGTGGGAAATTGTCCAGGCGTATAACCAAGCAGGAAAAACGGTTCTGTTGACCACGCACAATATGGAGGAAGCCGACGCCCTTTGCCAGAGGCTGGCCATCATCGATCACGGCCGCGTGATTGCAATCGGCACGCCGCAAGAGTTGAAGGCATCAATTCCTGGCGGCTTCCTGCTAAGGCTTCGCTTTGGACAGCGAACCTCCGACCTGCTGCAATGCCTGCAGTCACTCGCTGGAGTGCGGGAAGTACGTCCGGTGGACAATACGGCCGCTGACATCTATGCCGACCGCGGCGGTTCGCTGGTGCCGGAAATCGCCGGCCTGGCGGCCTCTTCGGGCGCTGAACTCTGCGACGTCCACATCTCCGAGCCCAGCCTCGAAAATCTGTTCTTACACCATACTGGAAGGAGCTTGCGCGATTGAACTGGAAGACTTTTGGTGCGTTGCTCGCGCGAGACGCCCATGTGGCCCGGCGAAACGCGATTCAGCTGGTGTTGCAGACATTCCTGCAGCCGCTTATGTTCGTGTTTATTTTTGGGCGGGTCATGGTGCAGAGCGGCTACATGCCGGCGCAGTATAAAAGTCTGCTGCTGCCGGGAATCATGGCGATCAGCATGGTATTCACGGGAGTCTGGGCGGTGGCCATGCCGGTGATTTCCGAGTTTCAGTTCACCCGGGAAATCGAAGATCGCCTGCTCGCGCCGATTGAGAATCACTGGCTAGCCGTCGAGAAGGTCTTCGCCGGAATGGTGCAGGCGTTAATCGCCGGACTGGTAGTGATTCCGCTGGCACGGCTGCTGCTGCGGCCGGTGGAGATCAGCGTTAACCCGCTCGGCTTCGCTGCGGTCACGCTTTTGGTTGCATTATTTTCAGCCAGTGGAGGCCTTGCCCTGGGCTGCAGCGTGAACCAGCAACACATAGGACTGATGTTCAGCATGGTGCTGACGCCGATGATCTTTTTCGGCTGCACGTATTACCCGTGGAGTGCGCTGAACAGCTTTCCCGTGCTGCAGAAGATTGTGCTCATCAACCCCCTGGTTTATGCCAGCGAGGGCCTGCGCGCCACGCTGGTGCCGAAATTCCCGCACCTCTCCACGGTTGCCGTGGTGGCTGCTCTGCTATTTTTCGATCTGCTTTTACTTTTTATCGGCATGCGGCGGTTTGAAAGCAAAGCCGTCAGCTGATTACGTCCGTGTGGGGCGCATTATGTCCACTCCTTCTATAGGCCAACACATATTCCGCGGAGAGTTGTCGTTATCCGAAGCGCACCGTATGAACGCTCGAATGGAAGACCATATTTCAGGTGGACGCTGGATTTTAGTAGTGATACCTGAGAATGCCTACGACATTTGTGCCGACTTGGCCCGCCGCCACGGCCCGAAGTTGGGAATGAAAACGCTGGACACGTTACAGGTCGCCTGCGCCCTAGAACTCAAAGCGAAACGATTCTGGACGTTCGATAAGCGGCAGGCGAAGCTGGCGAAGGCACAGGGGCTGAAAACCTCATGAGGCATTTGCCGGAGAGGTTGCCATTCGTCCTACCCGCGCTCCACTTCTTGCTTTTCTTTACAACTGAGTTTTTCGGCGACAAAATAGCTAGCGGAGGAAATCCGCTTTTCTGCGTAGACCTTCCGGTTTCTTTGCCGCTGGTCGCGAGCGACAACACTCCGAGGGTCATCGTTGTCGGTATTGTGGCGACAATGTGGTGGTACCTTATTGGAAAAATTGCATCCGTAGCCTGGCAGGGCAAGATCAGCCGGATGATCTCGGTGGCGGGAAGCCTCCTCCTCTTTCTTCTCGGCGGTGTCGGCTCGTTTGCAATGATCAGCGAATTCCGATTAATTTCGCAGGAGCCGAATTTCGGGAATAAGGATTTTTTCGTCTATACGCTAGCGGTCGTACTCTTGTTTGGAGAGTTTGCCTGTGCGGGGTACGCCACGGCCTCTCGATTTCGTTCTCGCCGCTGGGCAAATTGAAGACCCCTACTCTTCCTCTTCCTTCACCTCTCCCCGCTCCGCCTTGGCCTTCTCAATAATCTTTTCCTGCAACTGTCCCGGCACGGTGTCGTAGTGGTGCATTTCCATGTTGAAGCTGCCCCGGCCTTGGGTCATCGAAGTGAGATCCACGCCGTAGGTCAGCATCTCAGCCATCGGCACTTCGGCTTTTACCACGGTGTTGCCGCCCTTGTTGTCCATGCCCTGGATGCGTCCGCGGCGGCTGTTTAAATCGCCCATAATCGAACCGGCAAATTCGTCCGGAACCGTGATCTCGACCACCATTATGGGTTCGAGCAGTGTAGGCTTGGCCACTTCCATGGCCTTCTTGAAGGCGATGCGGCCGGCCATCTGGAACGATAAGTCATTCGAGTCCACGTCGTGATAGGAACCGTCGTAGAGAATCACGCGGAAATCCACCACCGGAAATCCCGCAAGATAGCCGCGTGCCGCCGCATCCTTGATTCCCTTTTCCACGGCGGGAATGAAGTTCTTTGGAATTGCGCCGCCGAAAATATCGTTCACAAACTCAAACTGGCCGCCGCGCGGCATGGGCTCCATTTTGATTTTGCAATCGCCATACTGCCCGTGGCCGCCGGTTTGCTTCTTGTGGCGTCCCTGTACATCCGCTTTGGCGCGAATGGTCTCGCGATAAGGCACCTTGGGCGCTTTCAAAACCACTTCGGTGTGATAGCGCTTCTTCAGCTTCGAAACCGTGACTTCAATATGCTGCTGCCCGGTCCCGGCGATGAGAAATTCTTTGGTCTGCGGGTCGCGGAAGAAACGCAGCATGGCGTCTTCTTCCATCAGTTTGTGGATCCCCGGCCCCAGCTTGTCTTCATCGGCGCGGCTCTTCGGTTCGATGGCGAAGGTGATCGCCGGCTCCGGCAGCTTTACTCGCGGATACTGAATCGGTGCAGCCTTATCCCCTAGCGTATCGCCGGTAAGCGTGTCTTTCAATTTCGCAACGGCTCCAATATCCCCGGCGTGCAACTCTGTCACCGGCACCGCCGTCTTGCCCTGCATGATCGAAATGTGCGAGAGCTTTTCCGCCGATCCACGCGAAAAGTTCTGGACTGTCGACTCATTCTTCAGAACTCCGGAGAATACTTTGAAATACGAAATTCGTCCGGCAAACGCGTCTGAAACTGTCTTGAACACATAGAGCGAAACCGGCTCCGCGTCCGTCTCATGCCGCTTGGGCGCATCGCCATTGCCAGATGCAGCCGGCTCGCCCTGCACCCACTCGTGTTCGGAAGGTGCCGGAGTATAGTCCACGATAAAATCCATCACCCGGTCCGCACCGATGTTCCCGAGACCGGAGGAGAAGACGACAGGGAAGAGTTTGTCCTCGCGAATCGCGTTATGTAGCGCGGGAATGAGGTCTTCCTCTGCGAGTGTCCCTGCCTCGAAAAACTTCTCCATCAATTTATCGTCGCCTTCGGCCACCAACTCCACCAGTTGCTCGTGAGACTCCTGCACCTGCGCTCGCATGTTGGCCGGGATCTCCGTTTCCTTCCCTTTGCCATTCCCGCCGAGCTCATACGTGTACGCCTTCATGCGGACGAGGTCGACCACGCCCGCCAGATTCTTCTCGCTGCCGATGGGCAGCTCAATTGGAATCACGTTACGCCCAAATGCATTGATGAGCGACTCCAGGACACGCTCGGCATTGGCTCGATCGCGGTCCATCCGATTCACCACGATCAGCCGCGGGGTCTTGTACTCCTCGCAATCGTTCCACACGCGTTGCGTCACCACTTCAACGCCGGCCACACCGTCAACCACCACGATCGCCGCATCCACCACGGGCAGCACCATCTTGGCTTCGTGGACGAACATATTGAACCCCGGCGTATCGATTACATTGATCTTCGTTTTGCCCCACTCCACGTAGGCTGCGGAGGCGGCAATCGACATCTTGCGCGCGATCTCTTCGTCGTCGTAATCGGTGGTTGCCGTACCGTCGTCCACACGCCCCAGACGCAGTGTTGCACCCGCGGTGTACAGCATTGCCGCCAGCAGAGACGTCTTTCCCGAATGTCCGTGCCCCACAATCGCTACATTACGAATGTTTTCTCCGGAATAAACTTTCACGAGTAGGCTCCTTCGCAGGCGTAGAAAGGGAGAAGGCCCAGAAGAGTATCAGTGCAGTAGACAGGCCAGCCCGACATCCTTGCCAAAACCTTAGGATGCTACCACAGCGGAAATTCGCCGCTCAACCCTGGCAGGCTGAGGACAACTCCTCGCCGTTTTTGGGACAGTCGAACTCCGGCCCTAAATGTCCGCGTCCTTACCGTGCGTGCGCACATAAACCAAGGAAAACCTCGATCCCTTACCCTCCGCTTCCACGGCCACAATGTGCTGATCGTCCTTCTTGCCGACCTTAAGCTCGATGTTATCGCCGTGAGTGCCCGCACAGGTCAACTCGTTCGAACTATCCTTGGAACCGTGCGATCCCATGTTCATGTCCATATTTAAATGGCCTGACGTGTGGCACTCGAGAACGTCTCCATACTTTTTCAACTGGTCTTTGTAGAAGGATAGGACTTTTGCGGGTGCATCGTCGGATTCGTACTCGAGCGCGATGACTTTGATTCCAAAACCAAAGCCCGAAATATTCACGTTCGCACTTTTGTCGCCGCCATCGGAATCCTTTTGCTTCAAGCGCGCACCGGGATAAACAGTCAGGCCGACGTCGGAAACATCCGCTTGTTTGCTGACGTGGATGCCGCCGACCAGGGTATTGATGTCCACCTGTTTGTCTTGCCCATTGGCCTCTTTCTTTACATTCACGCTACAGCCGGACAATAGTAAGGCAGTTAAACCTGTAACGGCTGCCGCGATCACAAATGCGTTCGATTTATTCTTGAGCATGTTCAGCTCCTTTATCGGCCACTCGGACCGGACGGTCGATGCCGGCGCCGCGCTGGGCGACGTTGGGAATGCTCACGGGAAGGCGGCCGCGAATTGCAATTTCCCCAAAAAGCGCTTTAACCGCGCTTGTCTCCGATACCGACGCATTGGAATACGTACACATATAATTCTCAATCTTCGGGAAGTCCGCCGCAAGATACGGATTCCCCATAGCGACCACCGCAGTCTTCTGCGCCGCGCGATCAAGCAATTGCTGCATCAAAACACCGGTCGCATCCGCCATTGCCATGCTGTTCGCCATCTTCCCGGCCGTCGGAATAACATATGCGACGGCCACCACCGTTTTGGCCTCGTCCACGGCCTTCAACACTTCATCGCTCATCCCGGCTGCGATGCGCGGGTCTACGTAGAGCACGCGAGCGTCCGGAATTCGTGCCCGAAATTCGCGGGCGAAAGCACGCCCGGAGTCGGTTCGCACATCGTCGGAGAAGAGCACCGCAACAACCTGGTTGTGTGTCTCCTCTTGTGTTGTATACGGAAGCCCCGCCTTCGCGGTTCCCTTGGACTTCAGCGGCAAAACCTTCCCATTGTCGCGTACCAGCGTGACGGCACTATCGGCGACCTGCTGGCCGAAAGCCAGGTTTTCCGGCTTCCCCACTTGCTTTGCGATGGCGCTAACGTCCACCATGCGGGCCTTCTGCAGATCGAGGGACGCCTTTATCTTCAGAATTTTAAGCACCGAGCGATCGAGGCGCTCCTGAGAAATCTCGCCGGACTGCGCAGCTTGAAGCATCGCATTGTACGAGGCGGGAAAGTCGGCGGGGATGAGCAACAGATCGTTCCCGGCCTTGAAAGCCTCGACGGCAGCCCTGCCAATGTTGTCGGCGAAGAGGTGTGTCAGTGCGGCCATATCGAGGGCATCGGTGACGATGATCCCGTTGAAACCAAGCTGTTTTTCAAGCAGGTCCGAAACGATCGCCGGCGAAATTGTCGCTACGTGGTTGGGATCAGAATCGAGCGCAGGCACAGTCACGTGCGCCACCATGACCGAATCAACTCCCGCCGCGATTGCCTGGCGAAAGGGCGGAAGTTCGATTGAGTCGAGATGTGCACGGTCGACGTTAACGCTGGCAACTCCGAGATGCGAATCAGTCGCCGTATCGCCGTGACCTGGAAAATGTTTGACCGTGGTCAGCATCCCGCCCTCATGCGCACCCTTGATATAGGCCGCAACCAGATCGCCGACCAGCTTGGGATCTTCCCCAAACGAGCGCGTATTGATGATGGGATTGGCCGGGTTGGAATTCACATCAGCGTCGGGAAAAAAATTCCAGTGAATGCCAATCGCGCGCGCTTCTTCGGCGGTAATGCGCCCAAAGGCTTCGGCGTCTTCCGGCTTGCCATCTCCACCGAAGGCCATCGCATGCGGAAAGATCGTGGCTCCCATTAGACGCATCGGAACTCCACGTTCAAAATCCGCGGCAAAGAGCAGCGGAAGTTTCGAGTTGCTCTGCAAACGGTTGAGTAGCTCGGCGGCTTCGTAGGGCTCGCTGCGCAGCAGGTACGGACCATCTACGTGGACAGTCATGGCGAACGAGCCTACGTGGTACTTCTCCATCGCTTCGCGCCATTGCAGATATTCCGGATTCTCGACGTTTAGGAAACTGGCGCGGCACCAGATCATAAACACCTGGCCGATTTTCTCTTCGACGGTGAGTTTGTGCAGAGTCTTCTCCGCCCATTTCTCGCCGTCGCGCGTCTGGCGAATCGGTCCCGAGTGTTGGTATTTTTCCTTGGCGGAGGCTAGTGGAGTGAGCACGAAACAGAGTAATAGGAGGCCAACCGTACGATGCATCAGCAAACGATAGCAGAAAGCAGAGTGTCAGGTGTTAGGTCTTGACTTGCTCAAAACGCAATCTGCCGCCGCCCGCTGAATCTGCACATCATCCCCGAAGCCCCGCAGCCAGTAAACCTCCGGCTCGCGGCGAAACCAGGTCATCTGGCGCTTGGCGTAGTTGCGGTGCGCTTGCTGTGCGGCTTGAAGCGCCTGTTCGATGGTTAGTTCTCCATGCAGAAGTTGCAACGCTTGCTTGTATCCGAGCGAAGAGAGCGGGCCTGCGGCATCGCCGAATCTTTCAAGGAGGCGCTGCGTCTCCTCGACTAAGCCGGTTTCGAACATCTGTTGCGCGCGACGGTTGATTCGCTCGTAGAGCGCTTGACGATCTGGATCGAGACCAACGCGCAGAATGCGGAAGCCGCGCAAGGGCTCGCGCCCGTGCTGCTGCCAGAGCTTCGTCATGCTCGCACGTGAAGCCAGGCAAACTTCAATCGCACGAATCAATTTTGGCGTGTCATTCGCATGAATCTTCTCCGCCGCCGCTCGATCCAATCGGCGAAGAATACGATGAAGGTAACCGGAGCCGCCGCTCTCGGCCCGTTCGCGCAATATTTCTCGCAGCCCATTCGAGCGCTGCGGACCGGGGAAGAGTCCTTCGAGCAGGGCGTGCAGGTAGAGACCGGTCCCTCCAGCAATAATTGGCAAATTGCCGCGTTCTTTGATTTTCTCAAGCACCTGACGCGCCTGCCGCGCGTATTCTCCGGCGGTGATATGGCTCGTGGGATCGACGCAATCGAGCAGGTGATGCGGCGCTCGATCGCGCTCGGCCGCAGTGGGCTTGGCGGTTCCGATCTCAAACTCGCGGTACATTGCGACGGAATCGCAGTTCACGATCTCGCCGCCGAAGCGCTGAGCGAGCGCTAATGAAAGCGCGGTCTTTCCACTAGCTGTGGGGCCGAGCACCACAACCAGCAGCGGCTCAGGTTGCGGGGAAGCCACCGTCAGCGCACGCTCCAGTGGATGGCGTGCCAGTAGCGAACAAGAGTGAGAACCAGCAACAGGAAAGCGATCAGCAGCAGGCCGCAAGTTTCCTCGGCATAAATCGCGTGCCTCTGATGCTTGTGCGGAGGATCGTGCTGGCGAGGATCGTACTGGCGTTGAGCAGGGACCACAGAAATATTGTACGCCGTGCGCGAACCCGTGCGCTTCGCCTGGACACGAGGCCGCTGATCCAGTTCACTCAAATATCGGCAAAATCCTTGCTAGCACCTCATCCATGATCGCGTCTGAAATACTTTCCAGCTTCTTGCCGGCACGCGCGGCGAGATCGAGAGCGCGAGGCTGGTCGCACCGGACAATTCCCGTTGTTTTGGTTCCAGCTCCAGTCAACTGGACGGCGAAGCCAGCCGTCCGCGCGAAATTACCGCCGCTCGTGATTGGCAGGACTACGGGGACTTTCGTGATCCGGTTGAAAGGCTCCGGCGACACGATTAACACCGGCCGACGACCCCTTTGCTCGTGCCCTGACGTAGGGTCGAGGCTGACGAGCCAGATTTCGCCGCGCTTCATCCCCCGTTTCATCAGATGAGTTCGCCACCGACGGACTTACTGCGGAGCCATTCCGTTTCCTGCTTGGAACGCCGAGCCTTGGGATCGCATAGGGCGAGCAGTTCGTTGAGGGTGTACCGGGGTCGCTGGCGCGGCTCGACGACGAGGCGACCACTTTCAACCGCGATGCCGACTTTGACGCCAGGCTGCAATTGCAGGATGTCGAGCAGCGCGGGCGGGACGGCCAACATAACCGAGCCGCCCACTTTGCGCAGATTGGTGGTGTGCATGAGCGTTTCCAAGTTATATTCTAGTATAACATACGGTGTCGGGGGAGATATCGGAGGCGCTGGGAGTTTAAATACACTCAATGATCACTCTTGGGGTCGATCTCGCTTCTCAGGCAAAGCTCACAGGGATTTGTGAGATCGCTTGGAACGCCGGTCGCGCTGACATCACTAACATTGAGGTTAGGGTTGATGATGACGATTTGAAAAGGCTGCTTGGCTCCGATCGGATAGACAAAGTTGGCATCGATATTCCGCTCGGCTGGCCAGATGAGTTTGTAAAGGCAATCGGGAAACATCACGCCGGGAACGGCTGGCCGGAGTCGTCCACAAATAACCTCCGATATCGCGCGACTGGCGATTTCGTAAATGAATTCTTCAAGAGTGAGCGACTCGGGAGCCGCGTCCTCAGCGTATCGAGTGACTTGATCGCTGTACCTGCCTTCCGGGCTGCAAAGCTTATGGCAGATCTCTCGACGCCCGTAGATCGCTGCGGCGCCGGCTTGATTTGCGAAGTCTATCCGGAGGGAGCACTCCGTCGGTGGCGATTCCAATGTCGCGAATACAAGGGCAAGAAAAAGAAAGCTTCGGGCGCCCGTGGGAGGTTAGTGGAGGCATTGTTGCACAGCACGAGGGAGTGGCTGCGAATCTCCGACGCTCATCGTGACCTGTGTAAAGCCGACGACAATGCACTCGACGCCCTAGTGTCGTGCCTTGTCGCAAGGGCCGCAGCATGCAAATTAGTTGAAGAAATTCCTGTTGGATACGAGGAGCGGGCTTCGCGTGAGGGATGGATCGCTCTTCCTAAGGCCGAAAGCCTCGATAGACTTCCCAACCCGCAGCCTGCCTAGTCCAAATCTCTCCAGTTCGGACCGATCCCCATCTCGACGAGTAGAGGCACCGCGAGCGCGTGGACTCTTTCCATCTGCTCTCGAACCAACGATCGCATGGTTTCCACTTCCGATTCAGGGACTTCGAAGACCAGCTCGTCGTGGACCTGCAGCGTCATTCTCGATTTCAGACCACGCTCGTGCAGGGCCGCATCGATGCGGATCATCGCGATCTTGATCAGGTCCGCTGCAGTACCTTGCAACGGCGTATTCACTGCGGTGCGCTCGGCGAAGCCGCGCTGGTTGGCATTCTTGCTGTTGATATCAGGGATAGGCCGGATGCGACCGAAGAGGGTTCGCACTTTCAAATCGCGGCGCGCTTCTTCGAGAGTTTTGTCGATGAAGGCGCGGACGCCGTTGTATTTTTCGAAATAGTTTGTGATGAACTGTTTCGCTTCGGCGGGCTCGATGCCGAGATTCTGCGAGAGTCCGAAAGGCGAGAGGCCGTACACAATTCCGAAGTTTACAACTTTGGCCTGGCGGCGATGGTCGGGTGTGACCATAAGCGGCGGCACTCCGAAAACTTGCGATGCGGTGAGAGTGTGGATGTCGTCGCCCCGGCGGTAGGCCTCGACCAATAGCGGATCGTGCGAAAAGTGAGCAAGAAGCCGAAGTTCGATCTGCGAGTAATCGGCGGTCAACAGAACATGGCCCGGCTCGGCGATAAAGGCGGCGCGAATCCCCCGCCCAAGTTCAGTGCGGATGGGAATATTCTGCAGGTTGGGATTGGCGGAAGAAAGGCGTCCCGTGGCGGTTCCGGTTTGTCCGAAGGTGGTGTGCAGGCGCTTGGATGCTGGACTAATGAGTGCCGGCAGGGTGTCCACGTAGGTGGACTTCAGCTTGGTGAGTTGGCGATAATCGAGAACCATGCGCGCGATGGGAAAATCGTCGGCGAGACTCTCGAGAACGTCGACGGCGGTAGAGATGGTGCGGCCCCTCCCGTACTTGACGGGCTTGGGCAGGTTTAGCTTGTTAAATAAAACGTCGCCGAGTTGGCGTGGAGAACCGACGTTGAATTCGGTTCCGGCAACTTCGTAAATCTCTTTGGCTTTGACGCCAATCTCGCGTTCGAGTTCGGCTGACATTTGAGCCAGTGCCGCCGTGTCGATTTTTACCCCGGCTTGCTCCATGCGTGCGAGAACGGGAACGAGCGGGAGATCTATTTCCTGGTAGAGTCTGGTCAGTCCCGCCTGCTTGACTTCGTTGCGCAGAGCCGTCGTCAGTCGGCCGGTAACGTCTGCGGCTTCGGCAAGATCGCCGCTGAGCTTGAGATTGAAGCGGCGTAAAGCAACGTCGGCGAGGCGATGCGAGGAGTAAGTGGGATCCAGCAGGTAAGAATAAAGCATCGGGTCGTGATTCACACCCTGCAGATGAATGTCTATGGAATCGAGCGCGTGAATCGCCGCTTTGTAGTCGTGAATTGATTTAGGCGTGGCCGCGTTGGTCAGGATATGGCGTAGTTTAGTGGCAGCCTCGGCTGAATCCAGTTTGATAACCACCGCCGATCCTGCCGCACCGGAGATTGCCACGCGCCCGGCGGCGGGCTCCCGTGCCTCTGAAGGAGAAAAAGATGCATCGGTCAGAGGGAGCATCGCTTCCTGCATCTCTTCTTCGGTCACTTCTTCCTCACTGTCACTTACCAAAGGCGTTTCAGTTCGATCCCATTCCACAGCAATCGCCAGGGGGGCTTCCTCCGCGAGAGAGTTAACGACCCTTTCCACGTCACCGGCAGACTGCGCGTCGACGTAATTCGTTTCGGTAACCTGAACGATCGATGGCAATTCTCTTAGCAGGGAAGTGAATTCGAGTTCCGTGAAGAGCTGTCGCAGCAGATCGAGATCGGGCTCCCCCGCGCGCATAGCTTCGACATTGAGTTCGACCGGAACGTTGGTGTCGATGGTAGCCATGCTCTTGCTGAACAGAATGATGTCGCGATTGTTCAAAAGAGATTCGCGATAGGTCTTCTTTTCGACGTCCGCGGCGTGGTCGAGCGCCTGCTCGACGCTGCCGAAACGCTTGATGATTTCAACTGAGCCTTTGTCGCCGATGCCCGGTGCACCCGGAATGTTGTCGATACTGTCGCCGCGCAGGGCCATCACATCAACGACGCGTTCGGGTGGGACGCCGAGAATTTCTTCCACTTTAGCGGCATCGCAGATCAAGTTATCTTTGGGAGGATTCAGGATGTGAACATCGTCGTTGACGAGCTGCATCATGTCCTTGTCGCTGGAAACGACATAGACGGGATGCGACGCAGCGGCGGCTTTGCGGGCGAGAGTGCCAATGACGTCGTCAGCCTCGAAGCCGGCGAGCTCGAGGATGGGGATGCGATAGGCTTCAAGCGCGCGGCGGATGTAAGGAATCTGCTGCGCGAGATCCTCGGGCATGGCGGCGCGATTCGCCTTGTAACCTTTGTATTCGATCTCGGTGAAGGTTTGCGTTTTGATGTCGAACTTGCGAACAGTCGTGATCGACTCGGCCTGGGTAGCGCGAAAGGTCTTGGCGGCGACATCGAAAACGGCGGCGAGATGCGAGGGTGAGAAATCGTCCCGCAGTTTGCGCAGCATGTTGACGAAGACTAAGACGGCGGCGGTCGGAACCCCGGCTTTGGTGGACATGCCTGAGCGCTGCCGCGCCATGGCGTGATAGGCGCGGAAGATGAACGACATTGCGTCGATCAGAAAGATGCGCTCGTGGCCGGAGGCGCTTTGTTTACGAGCAGGGGCCGGCGAACTGGCCGATGCTGGAGCGCCAACGGAATCAGGCTTCGAAGATTGCTTCCGTGGGGGCAAGGAAACAGTTTAGCAGTCGGAAAGAGCCTTCCGCGGGGGAGGCGTTGTCCTTTACTGCGAATCCTCAGCTTTCGCCAGACGTCAGAAATCCACCTGGAAATCGGTTTGTACGACCTTGGAAGGGCTGCTGCCGGCGATGTTGCGGAAAACCAGATAATACTTCACCGGTTGATCCATGGATGCGGGCAGGTCGAGGTTCACTGACTGATTGTGCGAGGCGTCGACTGAGAAGAGGGCTTCACTGGGACGGTTGCCCACAAGATCGGAGTACTGATCAGTGTTTAAGATCAGGAAATTCACGTTTGCCATGTCATCCGACGCGCCATGCAGCTCGCGAACGTACGACTCAAAAATCCCGTGCAGGTGGGGCCTGACGGCGTGTGGAGGGATCTCGAAGGCGAAGGTTGCCGAGTTTTTCAGTGCGAAGGTTTTTTGCAAGACCGTCTGAGTTGTGCCGACTGGCGATGGATTCACGCGATCGGAGGCCGGTGCTTCTTCGACTTGCTTCACCTTCTGTTTCTCGCAAGCATTGGCGGTGAAAACTAGCGCCGCGATGAGTAGGGGCGGAAGAAGGCGGATCGGCGTTTGTCGATTCATGAGTGAACGGTTTTTCCGTACTCGGTGGTGTAGTGCAACTGGATTTCACCGCAGGTGCCTTGCTCGGCCGAGTAGACCACGCACGTGTCGAACGGTCGGGAATAGACGTGCAGGCTGACGGCGCGCTGGTTAAATTGCCGGGGATTGAAAACTCGGTGGACGGGCTCGATGGGGTCGACAGCGCAGGGATGCGACGCATTCATCTCAACCGTCTCAGTGGCCTTAATCGTGCACTTGCCGCCGGCGATGTCCTGATCCACCACATGATAGTTTTCGACCAGCAAACGGCCAATGGGGACGGCCATCCAGCAGTTCTGGTCGCGGTGGTTGTGGACGGAACTCGCCTGTCCGACTTCCCAGCAGATCGCGATCAGCTCGTAGAGAGGAGTCTTGTCGATCAAGTTGCGGGTGTAGTGTTGGCGGTCCCAGACGAGATAAGGCGTGAGCGACTCGGGGTTCAACGGCGAATCTTGCATGAATCTGCGGAGTTGCTCCGTCTGATCGAAAGCGACTTCGGGAAACTTGCGGAGTTCCGCGACGAAATGCTCGATGGAAACCTGCTTTACTGCAGTGGCCATAGGGCGCTCCGGGAAAAGTATAACGCAGTGGGTGATTTAGAGCAGGAGGCCTTTCAATGATGCTTTTTCGATAAGTGTTCTTCGATAAGCCTCATTCGATAAACATGCAGTCTCCGTAGGAATAAAAGCGATAGCGCTCCGAGACAGCGTGTTCGTAGGCGCGTAAGACATTTTCCTTCCCGCCGAAGGCGCTGACCAGCATCAGCAGGGTAGATTGCGGCAAATGGAAATTGGTGAGCATTGCCGATACCACCTTGAAGTCGAATCCTGGATAAATGAAGAGGTCCGCGGCGGCCGCGCCGGGAACGATCGACTCTACACCGAGGCGAACGGCATGTTCGAGAGTTCGAACCGTAGTAGTGCCCACGGCGATTACGCGGCGAGAATCGCGAATAGCGTGGTTGATGGCCGAAGCAGCCTCACTCGAGATCGAATAGGATTCAGAATGTATTTTGTGATCCTCGATGCGATCGACGCGGACGGGCTGAAAGGTTCCGAGGCCGACGTGCAGAGTGATCTCGACAGTTTCGGCCCCGCGCTGGCGGATTCGGTCAACGATTGCAGGGGTGAAGTGAAGGCCGGCTGTAGGCGCCGCAACCGAGCCGCGCTGCCGGGCATAGACAGTTTGATAGCGCTCTCGATCAGACATAGAATCCGAGCGGTCGATATAAGGGGGAAGCGGGACGTGCCCGATGCGGTCCAGGACTGCAAAGAAATCCTCCTGACCCTCCGTTTGCTGAAGACGGATGCGGCGTTCCCCAAACTCCCCGGGGGCAATGACTTGCGCTTCCAGTTCATCGCAGTCGCCGAAAAACAATCGTTCTCCAATGCCGATTTTGCGCCCGGGCCGAACCAGGCATTCCCAGTCGTTGGGCTGGGTGGAAAGCTGGCGCGTCAGCAGCACCTCGATTCGGCCGCGGAGGAAATCGCGGGCCGCCGGATTGTGCGGGCCGACATTTTGAGCACGGATGCCCGCCCTGCGCCCGTAAAGCCGCGCTGGAAAAACTCGTGTATTGTTGAAGACCACAAGATCGCCAGGCCGCAACAGATCCGGAAAGTCGCGGAAGGCGCGATCGGCATATTGGACGCTTCCCCGTTGCAGATGAAGCATTCGTGACCCGTCGCGAGCGGCGAGCGGTTGCTGGGCTATTAGTTCGGCAGGAAGATGAAAGTGGAAGTCGGAAACCAGCACACTGTCAGACTATAGGAGGAAGGAGCGGAGGGGAGCCGATACGGAGCGGGACCGGCTGATTCGCGTAATTTATTGGTTGGTTTCGGTAAATTTATTTGTCTGTTCGGGCTGGGTGCGGTACTATGCGTCGTAGCAGCCGCTTTGTCGTCACTCCCCCGAGAGAGTACTCATGTCCGCTGAACGCAAACACAGGGAAGAAATTGTTCGCTACGGGCACATGTTGCATGAGCGTGGCTTCGTGGCGGCGATGGACGGAAATCTTTCAGTGCGGCTTGATTCCGAGCGAATCCTGGTGACGCCAACTTGCGTGAGCAAGGGCGCAATGCGCGCGAGCGACATGGTGATCGTAGATCGCGAGGGCACGCGGGTCGCCGGGCGGCGCAATGTGACCAGCGAGATCGGGATGCACCTTCTGATTTATCGCATGCGCCCCGAAATTCAGGCGATTGTGCACGCCCATCCTCCGACGGCCACGGGATTTGCCGCCGCGGGCATGGCGCTGACGGAGCCCCTGGTTTGTGAGGTGGTCGTGGGATTGGGATGCATTCCGCTGGCGCGCTATGGCACGCCGGGGACCTCCGAGCTGGCGAAGACTCTCGAGCCTTATGTGCCGCACTATGATGCCATCCTGATGTCGAATCACGGCGTGGTCACTTACGGGGATACCATTGAGCACGCCTACATGAAAATGGAAACCGTCGAGCACTTTGCGCAGATTGCCTTGGTCACTCACCTGTTAGGCCGCCAGCAGCCCCTGAGCGGAGTCGAGATTGAGAAGCTGTTGTCGGCGCGAACCAAATACTTCTCCGGAAAGATGGCGGCGTCCATGCCGCTTGCGATGGCAAGGCCTCCCGAGAAGGTGAGCTGAGAACCAACGCCGACACAGCAGCAGTGGTGGCAAAAAAGCCTCGCTGCGCGAGGCGGACAGCCGAGGGCGGCTGTCTCCACATTTCTTTCCATTTTTATTCGCCTCCTAAGCGGAAGCGAATCCCCGCGCGGAAATTCGTTCGCAACGCCGGGTATCCGGTTACTTCTTCATAGAAGCGATCGAGAGCGTTCTCCGCGTTGGCGTACGCCGTCACTCGGGAGCTGATTCTGTACCAACCGCCCAGGTCCAGAAGAAAATATCCCGGCGTGTGATTGATGTTGAAGCCGTCAAAGTCATAGTCCGGGCGTCGACCTACAAAGCTGCCGCCGAGATTTCCACCCCAATGCGCACCGAGGTAGGTGAGCAACGTGGTGGCGGAGTGCCTGGGCCGACGGAGAAGCGGATCGCCCTGAGCAAAGGGTGGAGCGCTGCCAGCAGGAGCCAGCAGGATCTCCGTGGAAGTGTAAGTGTACGAGGTGTTCCAGGAAAGCCTCTGGGTTAACCGGCTTTGCAGTTCGACTTCCGCCCCATGAGCAAGTGACTTCTGTAAATTGACGTACTGCCCTACAAACGTGGTGGGATTCACGGTCACGAACTCGATTTGGTCGTGAAACAGATTATTGAAATAGTTCGCTGCCAGGACGAAGCGGCTCATAAACTTCTGCTGAAAACCGGCTTCGAAGGCGCGATTGCGCTCGGCCTTAAGGCTGAGATTTGGCAGCTGAAATTGGCTGCTGACAAAAGTCTGCTCAAAGCGTGGTTCCTTGATTCCGGTGGCGTAGGAAAAATTTAAACGCGTGCCCGAAAAGAAGCGTCCCCCGCGGAGGGCCTGAAACCCCAGCGCTACGCGAGGAACACCTGTGTTGCCAAAGGTCGTGTTGTGAACGAATCGGCCACCGGCAACTATATTCAGCCGCCCCAGGTTTAGCGCCTGCTCTGCGTAGGCAGCTTCGTTAAGACGCAAGCCGTGGCCACCGCTTGCAAAATCGGCCGGAATCGGATCGTTCACCGAGCCGTTCTCGTCTTCGAATTCGTAGCCGATAGTAGTTTCAGCCCAGGTGCGTTCAACATGGTCGCCTTGGTAATCGAAGCCCGCGCGGTTGATGTTTACGAGGGCCTCAAAAGGCGTGTTGATCGTGCCAAAGGGGGTATTTTCCGGAGAAATGCCACTATCCAGGTTGGTAGTTTTCAGGTTGTATTCGAAACCGGTCAAATGGTGGGTCCACTTCGATCCGGTCTTGAACGCAAGATCGAGGCTCGCCAGGTTATTGTTCTGCCGGGCACGCCCGCCGAGGTCCGGCGAGAGCACATAGGTCACGCCACCGATATCGAACACGTTGCGTCCGTTGAAATTCCACGCACCTGGCGTTCCCGTCACACTGTTGTCGTGGCGGGCGCGCAGGCGGAGGGAAATCCGGTCGCTAACGGAGAAGCCGATATTCGCACCTTCCAACGAATTGGAGTAGTCGTCGTTGGAGTCCTGGCCGCTGGTATTGAATTGATTAGCGAAGACGTTGTAGTCGAATCGTCCGTGGGAGCCGGCCAGGGATGCGTAGCCATTTTCCGTGCCGTAATTACCCGCATCCGCGCCGAAGCGAAGCTCGGGGACTGGGCTGCTTCCGGTGCGCGTCCACACCTGCACCACGCTCGTCATCGCGTCGGAGCCGTACAGAGTGCTCTGCGTACCACGCAAGAATTCCAGGCGGTCGGCTCCGGCGAGGGAGAGCGTACCGAAGTCGATTGTTCCTCCGGGTTCGGTTACGCTTACGCCGTCAACGATCACTTTGTTGTAGTTGGATTCCCCGCCCCGCACAAAAAGTGAAGAAAGCCCACCACGCTGTCCGGCCGTGTTGACCACGGCTCCGGGGAGAAAGCGTAAAGCGTCGTCCGCTCCAACCGGGTTCATGACCTGCAACTGCTCGCCATTGAGGGTCTCTACATCGGCCCCCGAATCCTCGCCCGTAACCGGACTGCGGGTTGCGCTCACGACCACTGTTTCCGAAGCTGCTGCCAAACGTAGCCGCACAGTAATGGCGTCCGCTTGCGACGGAGCATCGGCGAATTCCTCGGCAAACCCGGGTGCCAGAACCCTAATTCGGTAGGGTCCCGGGCCGGACGTGCGCAGAACGGCAAGTCCTTCCGCTGATGTGTTTTGCGTTCCCAGAACAATCGTGCCTCCTGCTTGCAACAACGAAACTTGAGCGCCGGCAACAGCCGCCGATTGAGGGTCGATAACTTTAATCTTGATTTCGGCAGCGGATGCAGCCGCGACGATAACGAAGAGCAAAAACGAAGCGCAGATTGCGCGCATAACCAATCCTCCTTTTCACGCGAAAGGGGTTAAGGTGGACGGTTTACGCCGGTCTCCTGGCTTTGCGAGTGAGGACGTCCGAATCCCTCCGGGGGATTGGAAATCCGAGTTCTTGCCGGCGGCCTTCCCGGGATTGCTCCCAGTGACCGCCTGCGATTTTCTCGCTTACAGTTGCGCGGCAGCGCGGGAATTGCACCCGCTTCCCTGTCTTTGCCATAGCGGCGAAGACGCGCAAACCGAAGGACATTTCAAAGAACCGAAAATGGTGGAGAAAGAAATTTACCGGGCGGCGTAGGTGGAAGTCAAATGCGCACGGGAAGTGGCTGGGGAAAACTTCGAGCTGCGCTCGACAAACAGCCGAGCGCGGCTGTCCCCACCTGGGTTGTGCTAGGCCCGCTAACACGACCCATGAAGAACATAAAAATTAATATCTTTTTTACATTCCATTCATGCCTGAGGCGGTAGGTCGGGGATAAAGTGCCTAAGAGCCGAATCTACTTACTCGCTAACTTCTCTTTCGCGAACGCGCCTAAGGACACTCTGAATAAGGGCTCATGCTAAGTCGAATAACAACAGTGTTCAGGCAGCCATTCGGATCTCCAATGTGGAATTCGGTCATGCCGTAGTCTCTATCAAATAAATGATCCTGTACTGGTCTTTGAAGGTCTTTACGTGCTGCCACAGCGAGTGAATACCGGCAACTTCTATGTAGATTTCGGTATGTCCGCGGACGCACTGCATGACCTCCTCGGATGCGGCCTTCATAAAGTGGATGGTCTGGCCGTCGCGCTCGACAATGGCATATTCCGAAGATTTCATCGTGGTGCTGAAACCAAGAATGTCGCGGTAAAAGGCAACTGTTTCTTCTATGTCGGCGACCGCAAGCATCGGGCTTATTTTTCTGGCGGTATACGCCGCGATAATAGCCATCACCAATCTCCTGACCAAACCTCAGACAGCGTAAGGAAATTCGGGGGTGCCGACTTTCTTTATATTGGCCTCAGCGAATTCGCGAACCCGGTCCAACGAGTCCTGCAATTCCCCTTGATAGACTTCGAGGTCGGCATCACTCACGTTCGGCGGGACAGAGATAAGTTTGCCGAATCGCATCAGGACGCGGGAGAAAGGCTTGGGGATGATCAGCCGGTCCCAGGTATTGAGCACCCACGCGCGATCGACGGCCATGTGAAACACGCTCAAGGGAACACCGGAAGAGCGCGCCAACGCCACCGGGCCGGGTTTCACTTTGCAGCGCGGGCCCCGAGGCCCATCAAGGGTGAAAGCCACGGTCCAGCCTTCCTGCAGCGCGCGGCGCAGTCCGAGCAGGGCCCAAACCGCATTGCGGCTGCTGGATCCCTTAACGGCGACGAAGCCAAATCTCCGGATGATGCGTCCCATATATTCGCCGTCATAGCTGTAGCTGCTCATCACGCGCACGCCAATATTGCGGCAGATGTAGGTCGCCGGAATCATGCAGGCGTGCCAGAAGGAAACAATCAACGGCCGTTCGCCGATGCTTTGCTGCGCGCCTTCTTCGCGGGAGACGCAGACCCGCAATGTGGGCCCAATCAGTCGGATAAACCAGTATCCCGCCGCTATGATGATGCGCAGAACGATTCTCTGCCGGAGCGTAAAGCGCCGTGGACCGGACACGCTTTCTGTCGTGGCAGGCACCTCGTGTGTGCTGGCTTGGTTCACGAGGTTATTGTAACGGGAAGGTAGTGCACAACATGCCTTCAGGTGCGAGGTGCATGGACTTCAGGCCAGCTTAGCTCTCCAGGTAGCTGTCGATCCACTCTTTGACCTTCTGACGGCGTTCGTCGTCGGCGTCGAAGCGAACTCCGAAGGATTTCGTCTTGTGCCAGGTCACAACCCCGCGCACGCAGACGCGCGGCAGAGTGAGCAGAGAGAATGAAATCTCGATATTTGTTCCTGCTGGCATCTCCTCGGAACTCTTCAACGACATGCCGCCGGAGCTAAGTTCGATGCTGGAAGCGCTGACGCGCTGGCCGTCGTTACTAACCACCGTGACTTCGGTCATGATCGGGATGCGCGTGTAGCGCCGAAATTCATGAAGCACGAGCATGTGGGTGGCGCGCACCAGTTTCAGCGCCGCAGGGCGTTCCAGAGGCTCCTGGAACATGGCATTGATGCCGTACTTGGAATAGCGCATGGCATCCTGCGCGGTCCCCCCGAGGCCGTAGAGCACAAGACGGCTATTCGAGGGAGATGTCCGAGCAGCCTCCATCACCTTTTCGGCACCGGGAGCCAGAGGGAGCACGCAGGCTTCGAACTTCTCCTGCTGCAAGCGCTCGGCCGAGGCAGACGTAACCACAGATTCAATGCCGAACTGACGAAAGCACTCCGTTAGCAGAAATCTGGAAGATTCTTTGAGGTCAACCAGGGCAGCACGCGCCGCGACCTTCTTAGTTGGGCGGTTAGGCGCCTGGGCAGTAGCAAAGGCTTTTTCCATGTGGTCGGGCCGTTTCCTGTGCGAAAGTTGATTGTGGCGCGGCGCGAAGGAGATTGAAAGAACCCTAAGGGGCAGTGGTAAGCGGTACCAAAGTGTCATTACGCGAGTTGCACTGGTGGGTGAAAACCGAGGCCGTCGCAGGCTTCGTTGGGCCAGTTGATAGGCCTAGAGCTGGCCCATCGGAACAGGTGACGCAGATCCAATTCGCGCCGTTTACTTTAGCCCGAACCCCTGTGAATGAAATTCCATAACCTCGGTGAAGTGCGCCAGGAAATAGGCCAGGCTGTGGTCGCCGGGGTACGGATGATACTCATGCCTCACGCCTTCCTTTTCAAGTTGCTCATGCAGCGCGGACGCCCCTTTTTCAAAACCGTAGTTATCCTCTTCTCCGCAGTTGAAATAAATAGCCAGCCGTCGCAGGGCCGCTCGATTCTTTGCTGCAAGAACAAACGGATTATTTTCGTTCCAATGTTGTACATCGATCGGAGTGCCGAAGACGGTCGCCAGTAACTTTCCCAGCGGGGCTCCCGAACGCGCCGCGGTGTCGAGTTCTTGCGGAGTTTCGGTGATCAACGCTGCACTTTGCGCGCTGACGGCCGAAAACATTTCGGGATGAGAAAACGCAAAGCGCAACGCTCCATATCCGCCCATGGAGATCCCGCTGATCGCGCGATTATTTCTTCCCTCGGCAATGCGGTATTTGCTTTCAATGAGCGGGATGAATTCCCGCAGAAAAAAATCACTGTAGCGCATCGAGCCGTCGGCGGAATTGATATAGAAGGTTCGGCCGCCTTCGGGAGCGACAATCAGGAATTCTCCAATCTTTTGCTGCCGGCGCAGATCATCGAGCAGCGTCCATCCACCACTGTTAAAGAGAGTGCGCTCGTTGTCACCGAGTCCGTGCAGAAAATAGAGGACGGGATAGCGCGTGGCGGACTTCGGGCTGGCGTCATAACTTGCGGGAAGGTAGACGCAGTAGTGGACCGTTGATTTCAGGATGCGGCTGTTCAGCGCGTTGCAGTCGATGCGGCTCTGCGCGTGAAGTGGAAGCGAAACGATTAAGACCGCGAGCAATAGGACGATAGGGAAATATTGGATTCGTGAAAAACGATCCATCGATTCAGTTTACTCGTAGCGCAAGGCCTGCACGGGATCGAGGCGGGCCGCACGTCCGGCAGGGTAAAGGCCCGCTGCAAGGCTCACGATGAAGGCAAACAGAATCGCCGCGCCCACAAGCCACCATGGTACCGACCAAAAATGCTCTGGCGGCAGGGACTGACGTTTGAGATAGATGTTCGTGCCTAAGTTAATGACCTGGCCAATAGCCCAGCCCAGAGCGACACCGACGAAGCCGCCCAGAATGCCCATTGCGCCCGCTTCCGCGAAGAATAGTTTCCTGACATCTCCGTCGCTGGCGCCAATCGCTTTCATGATGCCGATTTCGCGGCGACGCTCGAGAATGGCCATCACCAGCGTGTTGACGATTCCGATGGATGCGACGGCAAGCGCAAGGCTGCCGAAGATTCCCAGAAACAAATCCAGCACCGCGAAAAATTGCTGCAAGCTGCGCGTAGCGTCGAGGATGGAAAAGGTATTGAAGCCCATCTTCTTGATGGCGTCTTCCGTGGCCCGTATCCGTGCGGGAGTTTTAACTCGCACGCTGACAGACGAATAAACCGGCTGATCGCTGGCTGAGCGGGAAATCTCGCGCAGATCCGTCGGCTGCATCACGTGCAGACCTTCGGCGAGCTTTAGAGGAAGAAAAACTCGCGCCCGGGTTGGACCGCGCATGCTCTCGGGATCGAGATCGGCGACGCCAACAATCTTCAACTTCTGCTCGCGAGAGACGACGGAATACGCCGCACTGACGAGATCCCCGTCGCCGAGAGAAGGTGAATCGTCGCGCCGAAGCGGCGAAGGCGCATTCTGTGCAGCCTCGCGCTGGGCATAGCGCATAATTAACTCCTTGCCCAGAAGCGGGGCAGCCAGCTCCGCTACATTAGTCTCGTCGATGCCGGGTTTTGGAGTCTTTCCCAGCAATTCTTCAGCAAAGGTCTTCTGAAGAATTGCCTCCGGCGCCGTGTCGGACGAGAAGAAATGCCCCTGCACTCCTTCAAACGCATCGTTCGTTTTCGCGGAGGCGGGTAAAGCCGCAACCGCCGTTAAATGGGGCTTATCGTTGTAGCGCAACTCCGTGATAAACCGGATGTCGGGATAGGCTTCGACCACGTCGGGTAGATGCTCGATTTCGATGCGCGTGGGCTCATCGAGTATGCGGCTTTCGGCGGGAGCCGGCCCGTTGCGCTCGTCTTCGCGGTCGCGGCCAAAATTGCGCAAATCGCGGCGGGAGGTTACCACGACGGTGTCGAACAATCCTGATTTCATCAGCCTGCGTGAGGCGAGCTGTTGCAAACCGATACCCAGGGAAAGCATTGCGACCAGCGAGGCCACGCCCACCGAGATGCCAATGGTGGTTAGGGAATTTCGTAGTAAAGATTCGCGCAAGTTGCGCAAGGCAAGTTCGGTGAGATCGGGAAGCTTCATACCCTCGCTCCATCCGCGCTTGAATGGCCTGCTTCAGCATCGGCTGCGATGGAATTCGATTCATCGCCCACCAGTTTGCCATCCGCCAGAAAGATGAGGCGTTCGGCATAACGCTCGGCCAAAGCCCGTTCGTGCGTCACCATGACGACCGTCATTCCCAACTGCTGATTGAACTCGCGAACCATATTCATGATTTCAGTTCCAGTCCGGCTATCGAGATTACCCGTGGGTTCGTCGGCAAGCAGCAACTGAGGACGGTTAATCAAGGCGCGCGCCAACGCAGCCCGCTGCTGTTCCCCGCCCGAGAGTTCGCTCGGTCGATGATTCATGCGACCCAGCAACCCAACTCGTCCGAGCGCCTCGCGCGCCAAACTGTCACGCCTCCCACGTTCGACCTCGGCAAAACGCAGCGGCAGCTCCACGTTTTCTGCGAGCGTCATGCTGGCGATCAGATTGAAGGACTGGAAGACCATGCCCACAGTATGCAAGCGATACCTGGCAAGCTCCTCACGGGAAAGTTGCGCGAGATCGCGCTCCTGGACAACCACGCTGCCCGAGGTTGGACGGTCGAGGCCGGCGATCAGATTCAATACCGAAGATTTACCCGAGCCAGAACTGCCGAGGAGAGCGACAAATTCCCCAGCGCGCACCGTAAGAGTTACGCCATCGACGGCGCGAATGAGCGTGTCGCCCATCCGGTAGTGGCGGCAAAGCTGCTCGGCATGAATTGCCGGCGAGCCATTCTGGGGGGATTTATCCGCGCCACCCATGCGCTAGCGGACCTCGCCTTTCAGCACGCGCAGTGCATCGGTGGCTTTCACGTCGCCGTTGCGCGCCGGACCAGAAGCCCCGTTTCCATCCATCTCAGCCCTATCTCCTTCGCCCGGAGCAAGAAAAAGGTTTTCCTCAACTCCGTGCTGCCGGGTGTAGAGATCGTAATAGCGGCCTTGCGCGGCATAGAGTTGTTCATGGGTGCCTCGCTCCACGATTTGTCCTTGCTCCATCACAAGAATCTGGTCGGCACGGCGGATGGTTGACAGCCGGTGCGCGATTACAAACGTTGTCCGGCCCTGCATGAGATAAGAAAGACCATGCTGGATCATCTGCTCCGATTCGGAATCTAGGCTGGAGGTCGCCTCGTCGAGAATTAGAATACGCGGCTCGGCCAAAATGGCGCGCGCGATCGAAATACGCTGCCGCTGGCCGCCAGAGAGCTTCACGCCGCGTTCTCCGACCACGGTTTCATACTTGTCGGCAAACGATTCGGCGAACTCGTCCACGCGCGCGATTCGGCAGGCGTGCAGGATTTCTTCCTCACTCGCGGCGGGACAGGAAAATGCGACGTTCTCGCGAATCGTTCCGTCGAACAAAAACGATTCCTGCAGCACGACTCCCAGACGGGTGCGATAAGAATCGAGGCGAACCGTGCTCAAGTCGGTGTCGTCTACGAGAATTTTGCCTTTCGTAGGCACGTAAAAAGCAGAGATCAAGCCGATGGTCGTGGATTTCCCCGAGCCGGAGGAGCCGACCAACGCCGTTACTGTTCCAGGCTCGGCGCGAAAAGAAATGTCGCGGAGCACTTCGTGAACACCGTCGTAGCTGAAGGTGACATCATCGAACTCAATCCGGCCAACGATGTCGCGCATTGGTACGGAACGATTGGGGTCTTGATCCTCCGGCCGCTCCCGCATGATCTCCTGCGTTCGCTCGAGACCCGCGAGCGCTTCGGTGAGCTGGGTTCCGATCGCAACAATCTGCATGATTGGTGCAACCAGAAAGCCGAGCAATAGAGTATAGGAGAAAAAACCTCCCACCGTCAGCGTGCCGGCGGCAATCTGATGCGTGCCCACATACATTGTGACCGCACCTACAACTCCGAGTAGCACACTTGCGGAAAGGCTCATGACAGATGTGGCAGTGAGCGTGCGCATCACGTTATCCAGCAAGCGGCGCACGCCTTTGGAGAAGATCGCTTCCTCGCGTTCTTCGGCGTGATATCCCTTAATCACCCGCACTCCGCCCAGGGATTCGGTAAGCCGGCCGGTGACCTCGGCATTGATCTTGCTGCGCTCGCGAAAAATCGGACGAATGGTCGCAAAAGCCTTGTTGAGCGCAATCGCAAAACAGACGAGCGAGCCAACCGCAATCAGCGTCATCTGAGGGCTGGTGCGGAACAACAACACCAGTGCAATGCCAGACGTCACCAATCCGCCGGCGAAGTCCACAAGGCCGGTGCCTAGGAGGTTGCGCACTCCCTCCACGTCGCTCATGATTCTCGACACCAGATTTCCCGTTTTGTTGCCGTCGTAAAACGCAACCGGCAAGCGCGAGATATGGACTTGTACTTGTTCGCGCAATTCCGCGATCAAGCGCTGCGCCGCTTTGGATAACAACTGGGTCAGCGAAAACGAAGTAATGCCCTGAACCAGCGTTGCGGCCAACACGAACAAAACCAGCGGCCGCAGTTTGTCCATATGATGTTTATTGATTACGGTATCGATCAAGAACTTTGTGGAGTAGGGCAATACCAGAGCAGCGACACGATTGATGACCATCAACACAAAGCCCAGCGCGAGCAGCCAGCGCCGCGGACGCATCAGCTTCCAGACTTCCGGCACAACGGCACGAAGTCTGTCGATTTTTGGAGCTTTCTGAATTGCCTTGGAATCGGTACTCAATGTCTAGTTGGACTCCGCGGGAGCAGGATTCGCTTCATTATTACTGCATTGTGACATGGCCGGGCTAGCCGTTGTATGCTCGGGGCGTGCTACGTCCGCCTTCGCCCGAGCGTTCTCCGACCCTGGGCCTATTGCTCGGCCTGATCATCACACTGGCGGCGGTCGTTTTGTATTCCGCTTACATCACCTGGCAAATTGCGGGTTTGCGCAGGCTACAGTCTGAACTGATCGATCGCAATCGCAAGGATTCCCTGCAGTTGCTGCGCATCCAGAACGATCTGAACCTGCTCGCCGTGGCCATGCGGGATATGATCGACAACGACGAACCATATCCCCTCACCGCATGGTCAGCGCAGTTTCAGCGTATTCACACCGATCTCGACGATGCGATGCGTCTCGAAAGCGGCTTCGCCCCGACCAGCCGCACGAGTGAGCAGAGCGCTTCGCTGAGCACTTCACTCTCGCAGTTCTGGGATGCTGTCGACCGGGTGTTCGTTCTCGCACGCGAAGGCAAAGAAAAAGATGCGCGAGAACAGATCCAGATTTCGCTGCAGGCGCGGCAAGCGGCTTTGAGCACGGCCGTGGCTCGACTGCTGGTGCAGAACAGCGAGAATGAAGAGCAGGCGGCGCAGCGTGTCGTTCAAATCTATGACCGAGTGCAGCGGCAGGTTTATGTCTTCCTGGCCGCGACCCTAATCGCAATTCTGCTGACCGGATTTTCCATGATCCGATGGAACCGGAGGCTTTTTGCGCGCATGGCTGAGCTTTCGGAGCGGCGCAGTGAACTGGCACAGAAACTGATTGCGACGCAGGAATCGACGCTACGCTATATTTCGCGCGAATTGCATGACGAGTTTGGCCAGATTCTCACTGCCATGGGATCGATGCTTGGACGGGCGGGAACTCAGTTGCCGGAGAATTCGCCCTTGCGCAATGACTTGCAGGAAGTTCGCCAGATCGCGCAGGATACGCTGGATCGCGTGCGAAGCCTGTCCCAGGCCTTGCATCCGGTAATGCTGGATGAAGCGGGACTGGAAGCCACGGTCGACTGGTATATTCCAAACGTGGAAAGGCAAACCGGGATTGCCATATCCTATGAAAAGCAGGGCATCCCGTTCAATGTGTCGGGAAGTGCGGCTGTACAAATCTACCGCGTGTTGCAGGAAGCGTTGAACAACGTGGCTCGGCATTCCGGCGCGAAGCAAGCCTGGGTGCGGCTGCGTTTCCTGCCCTCGACGCTCGAGTTGGACGTGGAAGATCATGGATCAGGTTATGGATCAGGTTTCGGCACCCGGCCAGCGAAGCAGGGCATAGGACTGGTGGCGATGCGGGAACGCTCGGAATTGATGGGCGGGCGAATTGTTTTCTCAACTCCCGCCGCTGGCGGCACACTCTTACAACTTGTCGTACCTCGGGATAGGATTGAGTCCCCCGACAAAGATCGAGATATACGTAAAGAAACATGACAAAGAAAATCACAGTCTTGCTAGTGGATGATCACAGCCTGGTGCGGCGCGGATTTCGGCGCATGCTGGAGGATGAGCCGGATATGGTCGTTGTCGGCGAAGCCGGCGATGGCGAAGAGGCCGTCAAGCTCGCTCATGAATTGGCGCCGCAAGTGGTGGTCATGGATTGTGCTTTACCCGGGATGAACGGCCTGGATGCGACGCGGCAAATTCTTGAGGATAGGCCGGAGACAGCCATTCTCATGCTCAGCATGCATTCTGAAAACACCTGGGTGCGGCAGGCAATCGACGCAGGCGCCAAAGGATACATTTTGAAGAACGCGATGAACCTGGAACTAGGCCCAGCCGTGAGGCGCGTTGCCAGCGGGGAAACGATTTTTGATCCCCAAGTGGAGCAGCCGTCGGCGCTCAAGGGAGAGCGCAGCAGTGGGCTTACGCCGCGGGAACTCGAAGTCCTGCGCATGATTGTGGATGGCAAGTCCAACAAGGAAATCGCCACCTCGCTCGACCTCAGCGCCAACACGGTCGCGGTTCATCGCGCCAATATTATGAACGCACTTGGCATTCACAAGACTGCCGAGCTAGTGGTGTACGCCATCCGTGCAGGGCTGGTGAATGTTCCGTGAAGCGCAGATCCTTTCTGCGTTGCATAGCGGGTCTGGTATCAACGTCGCAGTTGCCGCTGTTGCGAGCGTTGGCGGCAGAGCCGGGAACGACAATCCCGCCAGGTTTCCGATTTGTGGACGTAACTTCCTCAGCCGGGATTCAATTTCGACACAACAGCGGAGCGTTTGGAGGGAAGTTCCTGCCCGAAACTTTGGGTTCCGGCTGTGCCTTCCTGGACTACGACAGTGACGGCTGGCCAGATATTCTTCTCATCAATGGAATGGATTGGCCCGGCCACAAGCAGCGCCGCTCGACGCTCCGCCTCTATCACAACAACCGGAACGGCACTTTTTCCGACGTAACTTCGTCCGCCGGATTGGATGTCGAAATGTACGGCATGGGCGTGGCTGTTGGGGACTATGACAACGATGGTTTTCCCGACGTACTGATCACCTGCGTCGGACAGAACCGTCTGTTCCACAATACGGGCAAAGGAAGTTTTGTCGATGTAACCAACGCGAGCGGCTTGGGAAAGCGCCTTGGGTTCAGCACATCTGCGCTTTGGTTCGACTATGACCGCGACGGTCTGCTCGATCTTCTTGTTTGCAACTACGTGAAGTGGTCTCCCGAGCGCGATGTATTCTGTAGTCTGGATGGCAAGCATAAATCCTATTGCACGCCTGAGGCTTATCGCGGCGAGACCTGCTGGCTGTTTCACAATCGGGGCAACGGGACCTTCGAAGATGTCACTGCTTCCAGCGGAATTTTTGACAGCAGTTCAAAATCTCTCGGTGTCGCGATGCTGGATGACGATCAGGATGGATGGCCCGATCTGCTGGTTGCCAACGATACTCAGCCTAACAAGCTGTATCGAAACCAGCGCAACGGAACTTTCAAGGACTCCGCGGTCGAGGCTGGATTGGCATTCAGCAGCGAAGGCAAAGCTCGAGCTGGCATGGGCGTGGATGTGGGAGATTTTATGAACTCCGGCCATTCCGGTGTGGCCATCACGAATTTCGACAACGAGATGACTGGCCTCTACGAGTTCGGAGGAAAGGCTTACGAAGATGTTGCGGCGCAGTCCGGAGTAGGCGCGGCTTCTAAGAATAGCCTGGGGTTTGGATGTGTTTTTCTTGACGCGAATCTCGACGGCTGGCTTGATCTTGCCCTAGCCAATGGCCACATCGACGAGACGGTACGCAACATTCGCGGCAACGTGGGTTATGCCCAACCGCCGCTCATGTTTCTGAACAATGGTAAAGGCAGTTTTCGTGATGTTGCCGCGGAAGTTAATGGCGGATTCGATCAGCCGAAGGTCGGGCGCGGACTTGCCTATGCCGACTTCGATCGCGATGGCGACCTCGATCTTCTGCTGACCACCAACAACGGTCCCGCCTACCTTTACCGAAATGATCAGCTTGCCGGAAATCACAGCATTCGCTTTCGACTCGTGGGCACCAAGTCGAATCGCGATGCAATTGCCGCAACGGTGCGCATTGTCTCGAGTGGCTTAAGCCAGTCGCGTATGGTGAAGAGCGGTTCCAGCTATCTTTCGCAATCTGAATTTCCAGTTACCTTTGGCTTAGAGAAACGCGATCGCGTTGAGCGCGCCGTAGTCACTTGGCCGAACGGCAGAACCGAAGAGTTCACGAACCTGGCGGCGGGACGATGCTATGAATGCATCGAAGGAAAGGGAATCTCGCCGCTGGATGGTTTTTGATTTCGCCGTTCCTGGAAGTTTACTTAGGGCTGGCTAGGAGCCCCAACTGCCGTTACATCGATGTCGACCGATTCGCTGACTCGCAAGAAAAGCGTGCTCGGATTCTTCATCCCCCATTTTGTATAGGGCACTGTGAAGTGAAGTGTCGCGGTCCAGTGGTCGGCGAACGGCTCAACCTCGGATGGGATCGTTAATTCGTGATCTGATCCATGTATGGTGAAAATTCCATGCACGCGGATTGCGGATTTTCCTTGCAGTGACACCACTCCCTCGAAGCGATCGGGACGGAATACGATCTCCTTATAGCGATCGCTTTCAAGTATTTCACGATGCATCTTCCGGTCGCGCATTCCGTTTCCACTTTCGCCGCTGGTAGCATCCACTACGATTTCGCCGGTGAGCTTACCCAAAGGGGGATCGAGAAGCAACGAACCTCTTTTCAAATGAAAAGTTCCTCGAACCGTGTGAAGTACGTCGCCAAGCGTGAAATTGATGGTCGTGCGCTGCGGATCGAACTGAATGGCCAGGCCCTGTGCGACGGCCGGAACGCGGACGCTTACGAGTAATACTGCTGCCGCCGCGAGAGCAGGCCACACGCGGTTGCGGCGAACAACCCTCGCGTCTCGGTTGATCGCGCTACGCAGTCAGTAGCCCCCATCCCAAGGTGAGCCCGTCGAGAGCGAGATGAAAGGGCGAGAGAGTTCCAACGTGCAGGGCAAGCAATCGCCGAAAAATCGCGGGCCGCTCGCGAAAAACCTGGAGAGTGCGTTGCTGGAATCGAGGACGGCCGTCGAGCGTGAGCATCAATCGAGCCATCAGCAGAGGCCGCCGCGCCATGCGCCCGTGGGCGTCCCGGTAGCCGGCGAGATCGCCGGACCTGAGACAGTCCGAGAGCACCACAGCCTGACTGAAGGCAAGGCCGAGGCCTTCCCCTGTGATCGCATCGACCGTGCCGGAAGCATCGCCGATCAGCGCCACGTTTCCCCGCGCGACGCATTTCAGTTTGCTGTTGGCAGAGATTGCGCCGCGTTCCGCAGAGGCCGGCTCCACCCCGCGAAGCCGACGATTGAGTTGCGGAAACGCAGAAAACGATTCTTCCAGGCGAAGCTTGGGATCCCGCGAGGCGACAGCTATACATACCTGCTCGTCGCTGACGGCAACGGCATAAGCCTGACTGTGCTTTCCCCAATAAATTTCCATGCGGTCAGTCCAGGGAGACACGCGATAGTGCCGGCGAAAGGAATATCGAAACGCGGTTCGCGATTGGGAGTCAAGATTCGCCCAGCGGCGCACGCGGGAATTCGCTCCGTCGGCCCCTACAATCCATCTGGTGCGGATCGTGCGCTCTCCGAGATGAACTGAGTCGCCGGAAATTCCTGTGACCGCGCTTCGCCAAAGCAGATTGATTCCGAGCGCCGCGGCACGTTCACTCATAATCTGATGCAGCACGGTCCGGCGAACGGAGAGACCGAAACAGCCGGACGGAAACAGTGCGTCCGCAGACAGGTCGGAACTGAGAAATCGCACGCCGCGTAGTGGAAAGGCTTCAGCTGCGGGCACGGAAACACCCAGCCGTTCCAGCGCCGTAATTGCGTCCGGCATCAGCGCTTCCCCGCACGCCTTGTCGATCGGTGGCTTGGCGCCGTCGGCAACCACCACGTTGAATCCTTGCTGGCGAGCTGCAATCGCCGCCGCCAGCCCGGCCGGGCCGCCACCGATCACAAAGACGTCCGTCGAATTCAAACTGTCGACCTCACCACTCCAGGAGTAGGAGCTCGGAACAAAAGCCCGGCCCCATCGCTGCCAGCAGACCCAGCGTGCCAGCCTCAGGACGCCGGTTCTTCATTACGTCTTCGAGCACCACCAGTACCGAGGCTGAAGAAAGATTTCCGACCTTGCGCAGGCAATCCCACGAGGCATCGAGTTCTCCATTGCGCAGCCCCAGAGCCGTAGCCGTGGCGTCGAGCACCTTTGGTCCTCCCGTGTGCATAACAAAACTCTTGAGGTCGCTTCGCTTGTATCCGAGATCCGCCAGAAAAGTATCCAGGTCTCTTCCCAGATTTTCACGAACCAGCGTGGGGACCTCCGTCGACAACAGGATGCGGAAGCCTTTCTCGGAAATATTCCAACCCATCATTTCTTCCGTGTTGGGATAAAAGACCGAGCGGGTCGCAAGAATTTTGGGTCCACGAATGTTGGGTCGGGAACGCTCCGCTCCGGCACCGCCGTTTTCGGAATCCTTCGGCTCTGAATTTTCACAACGAGAAGCTTCAAATTCAGCACCAGTCACAATGACCGCGGCAGCGCCATCGGCAAAGAGTCCGGACGAGATCAGATTAGCCACCGACAGATCCTCTCGCTGCAGAGTAAGCGAACAGAGCTCGACCGATACCAAGGCAGCTGCCTGGGTGGGATAGGCCCGGACGTAATCCGCGGCGCGCGCGACTCCGGCGGCGCCAGCCACGCATCCCAGGCCAAAAATCGGAGTGCGGCGAATATTAGTTGGAAGCCCCATGCGATTAATGATCAAAGCATCAATGGATGGGCTGGCGACTCCTGTGACGGTTGTGAACAGCAACGCCCCCACGTCCTCGGTCGTCATGCCAGCGTTGTGCAAGGCGAGGCAGAGCGCACGTTCGCCCAACTCTTGTGCGACCCTGATCCAGATATCATTGGCCTCGCCCCAGGTCTTGATGTCGACGTACTGCTCCGCGGGGATCGCCAGATAACGGCCATCGACAGTCACGTTACGATGCAACCGCGCCAGTAACAGGGGATTCTTCAACTCATCTCCCCAATAGTCCTGGAGGCGTTCGAGAAGAAACTTCTGGGTGTAGTAATGCTTCGGGAAGGCACTTGCCGCGCTGGCGATCCTCATGGATTCTGTGTCCTGAAGTCAGTCTCGGCACGGAATCCATCCCAGCCAACCGAATCCGAAAAGTCTTCTGCTGATTCGATGTTTTGGGCGCCCGTGAGGGTTGCACGCGGGGGGACCAGCGCCGGCCTTGTTATTGTCGCAGAGTTTGCAATTTTTGTTTGTGTTCCCCGGGTAAAAAGAATCCTCCTTGAGGTGAATTGCCTTTGACGCTTTCCTGGTTCATTGCAATACGGCTCATTGCAGTATGGCAATCGAGCTGGGCGTATTCCCGACCTTATAGGTAAAAATAGGGTTCAAATTTCCGCTGCTAACCTGGAACGACTGAATCCCCGCCGAGGAGCCCTGATTGCCTACATACAAATGATTCCCGTTCGGATCTAAAGCCAGCACACTCGGACTGGGTTCGGTTGCGAAGGCGAACAGACTCGTCGAAGTCGTAAGACCCACCGGTAGTCCGGTACCCGCGGTGATCGAATATACCGCAATATTGTTGGAGGCCTGATTCGCAACATAAAGAAACTGTCCCTTGGGCTCCAGAAGCAGTGCAACGGGGTCATTATAAGTATTGAGGGGAGACCCGGAAACCTCGCTTAAGACGCCTGCCGAAGAAATCTTAAAGATGGAAATGGAGTTCGACGAGGTGTTCGCCGCGTAAAGAAAAGTGCCGGTCGGATCGATCGCGAGCCCGAATGGATTAATGCCGTCGCTATTGGTGAGGCCGGCCAACGTGAGCGCTCCTGAAGTCACGCTGAACCCCAGGATCAACCCATTATTCTGGCCTACTGCCGTGACAAAGAGAAAATTCCCAGATGGCGTGAGCTGCATGTTCAGCACCGGCAGTCCGACAGTAAACGGGGAGTTGGCAACAGGACTGAGGACACCACTAGTCGCATTGATCGAGAAAACCGAAATATTGTTCGATCCGGCATTCAATACGTACAGAAAGCTACCTGCGGAGTCCATGACAAGAAGTTTGGGCAGAGAGGCGAGGGGCGCAACCGAGGTTCGCGGAAAGATCTCAGATAGAACTCCGTTGCTGGCAATGGTGAACAGCGAAATGTCGTTCTCATTCTGACCAGGATTTGCCACGTACAAGAACTTTCCAGATGGATGCAGCACCAGGGACTGCGCGCCGTCGCCCACCGCGAAAGGACTTCCAGCAATTTGCGTAAGCACGCCGGCAGTGGGATCTTCCCGGTAGACCGCAACTTGATTCGTGGCTGGGAGCGCGGCGAACAAATAGTGGCTCGTACTACTACATCCGATGCACACAGCAATGCTTGCCAGAGCAATCACCAGACTCAATGCCTTCTGAAGCATTCCTAACTCCTGAGAGAATTTGAAACGAAGAACAATAATACTGGCTGCCGGGTCAATCCGGTGTTGAAACAAAACGTTCTTTATCATACGGTGACGGCCAAGAAAAAGGGGGGTGGCTTGAACGTCCCCATGTGACCCGTGCAGCTTTGGCAATGAGCTATAGCTTACGAGCTCGCACGATTCACCCACTCCTGCGATGCGATGTATATGAAAGCAGGTTGCACGCCGCTTGTCTAGCGCATCAATCAACTGGCGTGTAGTTCGAGATTAGCGGAATCGATGATCGGGCTGCTCAGTGGGCCGGGCTCGGCGTGGCCGCTCCAGGAGTACCCTTTGCCAGAGACATGTCTTCGCCACCGCGTAGGGCCATCCTGAGGCGGTCGAGATACACATAGACCACAGGAGTGGTAAAAAGTGTGAGCGCCTGGCTGACAATTAGACCACCCACGATCGTAATTCCGAGAGGGCGGCGCAGTTCCGAACCGGTACCCGTGCTAAGTGCCAGCGGCAGACCTCCCAGTAGCGCTGCCATTGTCGTCATCATGATCGGACGGAAACGCAGAAGGCAGGCCTCGTAGATCGCGTCCACAGGCCTCTTGCCTTGTGTGCGTTCCACTTCGAGTGCGACGTCGATCATCATGATGGCGTTCTTCTTTACCAGTCCGATCAGAAGAATGATGCCGATGGTACCAATCACATTCAGTTCATTGTGAGTCAGCAGCAATGCGAGAAGTGCGCCCACGCCGGCGGAGGGCAGGGTCGAAAGAATTGTGATGGGGTGAATGTAGCTCTCGTAAAGCATCCCCAGAACGATGTACACCGTGATCAGGGCGGTGAGAATCAGAATCGGTTCGCTCGACAGCGAATCCTGGAACGCTGCTGCCGTGCCCTGGAAGCTTGCCTGAATCGTGGCCGGGAAGCCGATGGAGCGCTGGACTTTCTCGATGGCTAGCGTCGCCTGTCCAAGAGAGGCTCCGGGAGCTAGATTAAATGAAATCGTGACCGACGGAAACTGGCTCTGGTGATTCACCGCCAAAGGTATGTTGGAGGGAGTGAAATGAGTGAAAGCCGCCAGCGGAATGGGCGCGCCGGTGGAAGAGCGCAGATATATATTCTGCAAGGCCTCTGTCGTCTGCTGGAACTGCGGCGCGACTTCCATGACCACGTGGTATTGGTTGAGCGGACGGTACATGGTCGAGACCTGCCGCTGGCCGAAGGCGTCATAGAGTGCGTTGTCAATGTCCTGCGCGGCTACGCCCAATCGGCTGGCTGTGTCACGATCAATCACCAGCTGCGCTTGCAATCCCCGATCCTGCTGGTCGGTATTCACGTCGCGCAGTTCGGGCAGGCCACGCATTTTCTGCAACAACAGCGGACCCCAGTTGTTGAGTTCATTCAGGTCCTCGCCTTGTATTGTGTACTGATACTGAGCCGCCCCGAAGCGCCCGCCAATGGTCAGGTCCTGCTGCGCTTGCAGGAACAGCGTGGCTCCCGGAACCACCGCAAGTTTATTCCGCAATCGATTGATCACATCGTCGGCGCTAAAGTAGCAAGGGTTCCAGAAGTGGGGGGTCTTGCATTGGCCGCGCTTCTCGAGTGGCTTCAGCATGACGAAGAACCGGCCCTGGTTCGTCGCCGAGCCTCCGCCCGCGAACCCAACCGCCGTGTCAACTGCCGGGTCCTGCAATACGATCTTCACGAACTGTTCCATCTTGCCGCTCATGGCCTGGAATGAGATGTCTTGCGCAGCCTGAACCGAGCCATTAAGCCGTCCCGTATCCTGCTGCGGGAAGAATCCTTTAGGCACCCGGATGTAGAGATACACGCTCAGGCAGGCCACAAGAATGGTCACTGCTAGCGTTACGGGCTGGTGTGCGAGCACCCATTTGAGCGCGTGCCGGTATGTCGCCAGAAGGTTATCGAAGAACCGTTCGCTGGCACGATAGAAAACGTTATGCCGCTCGTTCGGTGGAGATCGCCTCAGAAATTTCGCGCACATCGTCGGCGTTGTGGTCAGGGAGACTATCAGCGAAACTCCGATTGCAATGCTCAGCGTGACCGCGAACTCCCGAAACAGCCTTCCGACAATCCCACCCATGAGCAACAAGGGGATGAATACCGCTACCAGAGAGGTGCTCATGGAAATCACGGTAAACCCAATTTCAGCCGCCCCTTTGAACGCTGCTTGCACTGCGTCCATCCCATGCTCGACGTAACGCATGATGTTTTCCAGAACCACGATGGCATCATCCACCACGAACCCAGTGGAAATCGCCAGTGCCATGAGAGAAAGATTGTCCAGACTATAGCCGAGCAGGTACATCCCCCCGAAAGTGCCCACCAGCGAAAGCGGCACGGCGATGCTGGGAATCACCGTCGCCCTCACCGTGCGCAAAAACACGAAGACCACCAGAATCACCAGCACGATCGAAATCAGCAGCGTGGTTTCAATGTCTTTAACCGAGGCACGGACCGTAATTGTGCGGTCCGAGACCACTGCCAGTTTGATAGCCGGAGGAATCGAGGACTGAAGATAAGGCATTAGCGCGCGTACGCGGTCCACGGTTTCGATGACGTTGGCGCCTGGCTGGCGGAAAATAACGACGAGGACACCGGGTTTGCCATTGGCCAGCCCGAGGTTGTGCACATCCGCCACTGAGTCCTGCACATCGGCCACGTCCGCCAGCCGCACTGGCCCGCCGTTGCGGTAGGCGACAATCAGCGTCCGGTACTGATCCGCCACGAAGAGTTGATCGTTGTCATCAAAGGATGTTGAGGTCGTTCCGTTCGAGACTTGGCCTTTAGCTTGATTCGCATTGGCGAGATTAAGCGCATTGCGCACCGTGTCCAGTCCCACTCCGAGCTTGTTGAGCAGCATCGGATTGACTTCGGCCCTCACGGCAGGTGGCGCCGAACCGTAAGTGAACACCTGGCCCACTCCGTTCACCTGCGAGAGCTTCTGCGCCAGAATCGAGTCGGAGGTGTCGTACAAACGCGCCACCGGAACCGTATCCGAGGTGAGCGCCAGAATCAGGATGGGGGCGTCCGCGGGGTTGATTTTGCGATAGGTTGGATTGCTGGGCAGGTTGGCAGGGAGTTGGCTGCGCGCGGCATTGATCGCCGCCTGCACGTCGCGCGCTGCGGCGTCAATGTTCCGGTTCAAATCAAATTGCAGCGCAATGCCGGTTGAGCCCAGTTGGCTCGACGAAGTCATCTGGTTCACACCCGAGATGCGTCCGAACTGCCGCTCCAGCGGTGTAGCCACCGCCGAAGCCATCGTCTGCGGGTCGGCCCCCGGCAACTGCGCGCCCACGCTGATCACAGGAAAATCCACCCGCGGCAGTGAAGCCACCGGCAATAAATTGAATGCGAGAATCCCTGAGAGCAGCAGCGACGCCGCCAACAGCGACGTACCAATCGGACGCCGGATAAATGGAGCTGAAATACTCATCGTCTAATAAGGCTCGCGGTTGCTGTCCCAACTACGATCTGTCATCCCGACCGGCGCGTCCCGCTCCCGAAGGAGTAGAGGGACCTGCCGTTTCTTCATCGTGCTCTAATCCCCCGGGAGTTCCTGCGGAATCGGATTCCCGATCTTGTATTTCTCAAACCTGTGCGCCAGCCGGTCAAACCACAAATAAACCACCGGAGTGGTATAGAGCGTAAGCAACTGGCTAAGAATCAAACCGCCCACGATCGTAATGCCGAGCGGACGGCGCAACTCCGCGCCCGTGCCGGAGCCGAGAGCCAACGGCAAACCACCGAGCAGTGCAGCCATCGTCGTCATCATGATTGGACGGAAGCGCAGCAGGCACGCCTGAAAAATCGCTTCCTCCGGCGGCTTGTGTTCCGCGCGTTCGGCCTCGAGAGCAAAGTCGATCATCATAATCGCGTTCTTCTTCACGATACCGATCAGCAAGATGATTCCTATCAAAGCGACTACGGTAAGATCGTTCCCCGTAAGCTGCAGCGCCAGAATCGCGCCCACGCCTGCGGAGGGCAGCGTAGAGAGAATCGTAATCGGGTGGATGTAGCTTTCGTACAAAACTCCCAGCACGATGTAGACCGTGATGATGGCTGCGAGAATCAGGAACGGTTCACTCGAAAGCGAATTTTGAAATGCGGCAGCAGTGCCTTGAAACGACGCGTGAATGCTCGGTGGCAATTGGATTTCTTTTTCCGCCTGCTGAATCGCTGTCGTCGCCTCGCCCAGCGACGCTCCCGGTGCGAGATTGAACGAGAGGGTTACGACGGGAAATTGTCCCTGGTGGTTGACCGCTAGGGTTGTGCCGATGGATTGCATCCGCGTGAATGCTGTAATCGGAACCGGGTTGCCGCTGGTAGCGGCCGTAGCAGCATTGGCTGTGGGAGCTCCGGAGTTAGGAGTTATGCTTCCCGGGCGAACGTAGATGCCGTTCATCGCATCAGGCGTCTGCGCGAAACTGGGCAGCACTTCCAGCACCACGTGATACTGATTCAGTTGCGTGAAGATGGTCGATACCAGCCGCTGCCCGAAAGCGTCATAAAGCGTATTGTCGATTGCCGACGGCAGAATCCCCATCCGCGATGCTGTGTCGCGGTCGATAGTGATGTTAGTTTTCAGTCCTCCGTTGAGCTGATCTGTGGCTACATCGCGCAACACGGGAGAGGCGCGCAGTTTCTCGACCAACTTCGGAGTCCATTGCGCCAATTCCTGCGCGTCCGCATCTTCAATGGAGTACTGGAACTGCGTGCGGCTCACGCGATCTTCCACGGTCAAATCCTGCACCGGCTGCATGTAAAGCGTAATGCCATTGACCTGGGCCAGTTCGGGCTGTAGTCGCCGTATGATGGCGGAAGCGTCATCACTGCGTTCATCGCGCGGCTTCAAGTTGATCTGGATGCGGCCGCTGTTGGGCGTCGTGTTTGTGCCGTCAACACCGATGAATGAGGACAGGCTCTCAACATCTTTATCTTTAAGAATCACCTTGGCCAGTTCTTGCTGGCGTTGGGACATCGCACCGAAAGAGATATTATCCGGAGCCTCCGAGATTCCCAGAATTACACCGGTATCCTGCACCGGAAAAAATCCCTTCGGCACAACCACATAAAGAACGAGCGTCAGAACCAGTGTTCCGAAGGTCACCAACAGCGTTACGGTCTGGTGCTTCAACACCCATTTCAGGGTGCGACCGTAAAATGCGATCACCCGGTTGTAGTAATCTTCGGTGACCTCATAAAAGCGTCCTTTCTCTCCTTCCTTGCGATGCTTGAGCAGCTTGGCGCACATCATTGGCGTCAAGGTCAGTGAAACTCCTGCCGACACAAGGATGGTCACTGCCAACGTGACCGCGAATTCGCGAAACAGCCTGCCCACAATATCGCCCATGAACAACAAGGGAATCAGCACAGCAATCAGCGATACAGTTAGCGAGACGATGGTGAAGCCAATCTGTCCCGACCCGTTAAGAGCCGCATCCAGGGGCGATTCTCCCGCTTCCAGATAGCGGTCGATGTTTTCAATCATGACGATGGCATCGTCCACCACGAAGCCGGTGGAGATCGTCAACGCCATGAGCGTGAGGTTGTTGAGGCTGTACCCCAAAACATACATCACCCCAAACGTTCCCACGATCGACAGCGGAACCGCGACACTGGGAATGAAAGTGGCCCGCAAATTTCTCAGAAAGAAAAAGATAACGATGACCACCAGCACGATGGTGAGCGCAAGTTCGAATTCAACGTCCTTCACCGATGCGCGGATGGTCGTGGTGCGGTCAGTGAGAATTTGCACCTTCACCGCAGAGGGCAGCGATGCCTGCAATTGCGGCAGCAATTTCTTGATCCGGTCGACCACGCTGATGATGTTTGCCCCAGGCTGGCGCTGAATGTTCACGATAACCGCGGGAGTGGAATTCATCCACGCGGCAAGCAATGTGTTTTCCGTGCCGTCGATCACGTTCGCTACGTCGCTCAGCCGAACTGGTGCACCCTTGCGATACGCGACGACGATCGGCTTGTATTGCTCGCTGGAAAAGAGTTGGTCGTTGGCACCGATGGTATAAGACTGGCGCACCCCATCGATGACTCCCTTCGCCTGATCCACGTTTGCGGCGGCGAGCGCGGTGCGAACATCTTCAAGACCCAATCCATAAGAAGCGAGCGCAGTTGGATTGACTTGAACTCGCACAGCGGGCTTCTGTCCGCCGCTGATCGACACCAGCCCTACGCCCGGTAGCTGCGAGACCTTCTGTGCCAGAGCCGTGTCGGCGAGATCTTCCACCTTCGACAAAGGCAACGAGTCTGACGTCATCGCCAGCGTAAGAATTGGGGCATCCGCCGGATTGACCTTGTTGTAGATGGGGGGATTCGGCAAGTCTGTCGGCAGGTAGGTAGAAGCCGCGTTTACTGCGGCCTGCACCTGCTGTTCTTCCACATCAATGTTCTGGTCGAGCCCAAACTGCAGCGTGATCACCGAGCTGCCAAATGAACTTGTCGAAGTCATCTGGCTCAGTCCCGGAACTTGGCCGAACTGCCGCTCCAGCGGCGAAGTAACCGACGAGGCCATTACCTCGGGGTCTGCTCCCGGATAAAAAGTGACAACCTGAATGGTTGGGTAGTCGACCTCCGGCAGGGCGGAGACGGGCAATTGCATAAAGGCGACCCACCCCACCAGCAGCACGCCCACCATCAACAGCGTAGTTGCCACCGGTCGGAGAATGAATAGCCGTGAAGGACTCATGGAGCCGAATTTCCTGATGCCGGGGAGCCGGCTGGGCTGCCGGAAAGTGCGGCGCCGCTATTTGGCCCCGCAGTTGTGTCGCCTGACCCGCTATTGCGCGGCTCAATCTTGCTTCCAGTTTGCAGCTTGTCCTGCCCATCCGTCACCACCGTGTCCCCCGGATTAAGTCCGCTGGTGATGATAGTGGAGTTCCCTTGCGTGACCGATATAGCCACCGGGCGTGCCTCAACCGTCTTGTCGGGCTTTACCGCATAGACAAACGCACCTTGTGGACCGCGCAATATCGCGGCTGTTGGAACCACCGTGCTGTTCTTTCTGGTCTCCAGAAGCATGTTCGCATTGACGAACTGGTTAGGCCAAAGTTGATTGTCTTTGTTGTCAAAGACAGCTTTCAGCTTTGCGGTTCCGGTTGTCGGATCGATCTGATTGTCAATCGTCTGCAGCTTCCCGGTTGCAAGCTTGGTTTGATTGTCCCGGCTGTAGGCCTCCACCAGCAGCGTCGTGCTCTTCATGTGTTGTGCCACGGTCGGCAACTGATCCTCGGGCAGGGTGAAGATCACGGCAATGGGCTGCAGTTGCGTCAGGATCAGCATGGGGTTGGTGTCAGCAGCGTGCACAATATTTCCCGGATCCACCTGTCGCAGTCCGACGCGGCCGGTGAATGGCGCCGTGATGTTGCAGTAGACAATTTGCAGCTTGGCGTTATCGATCTGCGCCTGATCGGTGCGAACCTGGCCGTCCAGTTGATCCACCGTTGACTTCTGCGTATCAACCTGCTGCTGCGCGATGCTTCCCGATGGAATCAATGTAGTGTAGCGATCCAGGTTTAATTTCGCGTCGCGCAACGTCGCCTGGTCCTTGAATAACTGCGCCTGCATTTGCTCCAGCTGCACCTGATAGGGGCGCGGATCGATCAGGATGAGCAAGTCGCCTTCTTTTACGATCTGTCCTTCCTGGAAGTTGACTCGCATGATCTGGCCGTCGACCCGGCTTTTTATGTTCGCGGTGTAGAACGCACTCACTGAGCCCAGGCCGACGAGATAAACCGGCACATCCTGCTTTTGCACCTGGGCAACGGCGACCGAAACGGCGTGCGGTCCCGCGGCCTGCGCTTTTTGCTGTTTGGAATCGGCGCCGCCGCAGCCGAAAAACGAGACGCAAAGCAGGGCCAGCGCAATGGCCATCGGGCGCCGAAATACATCACGAACAGCGAAGCGCTTTTTTGCTGGAGGAAAATTCAAATCGGTCATCATCAGGGTTTACTTGGAAACAATATTTCAAAGATAAAAGATAGGCGATAAACAGCCATTTATTAGACGTGTTCACTTTGACTAGGTCGCGGCGCCTCTACCCGAATAAAGCCAGCAGCATCCTGCGACAGTATGTTCGCGCTGGAGGGGATCGGTTGGAACCGAAACACAGGCTTAATAGTAGAACCGTACAAGTTAAGGATCAACTGTGGCTCTGCGCAGGTCAAGGTTACCGAGGAAGTTTTACAAATCTTTACTCCGGTTGACCGTAGCTTCACCGTTTCGTCGATTGCAGCGCCGGCGACACGGGATGCAGCGCTTCATAGGCGGTGATTTCGCTTTCGTGTTGCAAGGTCAGTCCAATGTCGTCCAACCCATTCAACAAACAGTCGCGTACGAATTCATCGATTGGAAACTTTGCCCTCAAGCCGTGATCATCGCGGACTTCGCACCGCTCCAGGTCGATGGTGACTTCATAATCCTCGAACTCTCTGGCGCGCCGCACTATTTCAGCGGTCTCGGCCTCGCTCAGGCGGACGGTGAGAAAGCCGTTCTTCGTGCTGTTGTTGGCGAAGATGTCAGCGAACGACGATGAAATAACGGCGCGGAATCCGAAATCCGCCAGCGCCCACACGGCGTGCTCGCGGGAGGAGCCACAGCCAAAATTCTTTCCCGCCACCAGAATGCTCGCGCCTTGATACCGCGGCTCGTCCAAAACAAATCCAGCGTTCTTCTTTCCATCCGCGGAGAAGCGCCAGTCGTAAAACAAAAATTGCCCGAAGCCGGTACGCTCGATGCGCTTCAGGAATTGCTTGGGTATGATCTGGTCGGTGTCCACGTTGATGCGGTCCAGCGGGGCGACCCGGCCACGATGCACGGTAAACGGTTTCACTTGAGACCTTTTAGCTGTTGCCAAATAGAAAGCTTCAGTACTAGGGCGTCATCTCCACAAACGCGGAATGCTCCCAGGGATTCGTGATTCACACCGTAGAAAGATACGTGGTAAGCGGTCGGGTTCACCCAGTCAAACACACGAATGACCGTGCCTGTTGCGCCTACAGGCACATCAACTCCGGGCAAAGGCTTCGCGAGAGTGACAATATCGAAATGGTGGAACATCGCTTCCTTATTGAAACTTCCAGTTTCGAATATCCGTGAAGTGCCCCTCAATCGCCGCTGCGGCCGCCATCATCGGACTCACCAGGTGCGTGCGCCCTCCGCGCCCTTGCCGCCCTTCAAAATTCCGGTTACTCGTGGAGGCGCAGCGTTCGCCGGGCTGCAAAATGTCGGGATTCATGCCCAGACACATTGAGCACCCGGATTCACGCCACTCGAAGCCGGCAGCCAGAAAAATCTGGTCGAGCCCTTCCTGCTCGGCTGCGCGTTTCACTGTCTGCGATCCAGGCACTACCATGGCCCGCACTTTCTTGCTGACATGGTGGCCCCGCGCCACGCGCGCCGCCGCGCGTAAATCCTCAATCCGCGAGTTGGTGCACGATCCGATGAAAACGCGATCGATCCCGATATCTTCAATGCGTTTCCCCGCCTCAAGTCCCATGTACTGCAAAGCTAATTCGGTCGCGCGCCGGTCCGATTCCTTCAGGCCGCCAGGCTCGGGCACGCGTCCGGTCACCGGGGCCACCATGCCGGGATTCGTGCCCCAGGTCACAAACGGAGAAAGCTGTGCCGCGTCCATCTCGACCACTTTGTCGAAGGTCGCCCCTTGATCCGTGGGCAAGCTGCGCCAGTAGTCGACCGCTTTATTCCATTCGTCATCGCGTGGAGCAAATCGCTTCCCCTTCACATATGCGAACGTGGTTTCATCGGGCGCCACCATGCCGGCCCGAGCGCCGGCTTCGATGCTCATATTGCACAGCGTCATGCGGCCTTCCATCGAGAGCGACCTCACCGCCTCTCCGGAATACTCGAGCACATGCCCGGTAGCACCATCGGTACGGATTTGCCCAATAATTCCTAGCGCCAGATCTTTAGCGGTCACGCCTTCCGGCAAGCGTCCGCGCACGTCGATCCTCATTGTCTTCGGCTCCTGCTGGGCCATGCATTGTGTCGCAAGCACATGCTCCACCTCTGACGTGCCAATTCCAAAGGCGAGCGCGCCGAATGCGCCGTGGGTGCTGGTATGGCTGTCGCCGCAGACAATCGTCATTCCGGGCTGCGTCAACCCCAGTTCCGGGCCGATCACATGGACGATTCCCTGGTCGGGCGAATCCATGTCGAAGAGCTGCACGCCAAATTCTTTGCAGTTGGTCTGCAGCGCGGCAATCTGCTTCGCTGCAATCAGATCTGTGATCACGGTTCCGCGCGGCTCGGTTGGGATATTATGGTCCACGGTGGCCACGGTGCGAGCGGGCTGCCGAACTTTTCTTCCCGCTGCTCGCAAACCATCGAAGGCCTGCGGCGAGGTTACTTCATGCACCAGATGCAGATCGATGTAAAGGATGGGAGATCGGCCACTCGGCTGCGCGACCAGGTGCGCACCCCAAACCTTCTCGAAAAGTGTCCGCTTTGCAGGCATGGCTTTGATCCACGGAACCACCTTCAGCTCAACAACGCCGAGGCACGAAATGCAACTCTAAGCTTCTAGTTTTTCACAGCGCGCAAACGGGAGCAAGCCACGCGCAGCCACAGTGAAAGCGCTCATGTGGGCACATCTGCTCTCGGCTGTGCGGTCAAGCGAAGCTCGAATGCTTCTTCGTCAGGGCCGACGGTCAGGGCCGGACGCCGCCCAAATCCCGGTGGTGGCTCAATCTGAATTTGTCGGCCGATAGCTTGGGGTCATCCTGAGTGCAGCCGTTTTTCAGGCGGAACGAAGGATCTCCCACTGGCCGTATCTATGGGAGATCCCTCACGCGGCAGAAGTACGCCGCGTTTCGGGATGACGCCTCGTAGGAGAATAAATTGAAGCTGAGCCACTATCCAAATCCCTGCGTTGTGGTCCTCAACCGCTGCTCTCAGCTATTATGAAACATTCACACATGATCAATGGCAAGCGCATCGCGGTCGTAATGCCCGCCTACAATGCGGAGAAGACGCTTGAGGCCACCGTCGGCGAACTGCCGGAACAGGTGGACCTGCGCATACTCGTGGACGACAGCAGTTCTGACGGCACCGTGGAGCTGGCGCGACGCCTGGGTCTGCAGGTCTTCCTGCATGATCGCAACTACGGCTACGGACGCAATCAGCAGACCTGCTATCGCGAAGCCCTGGCGGCGGGAGCCGACGTCGTGATCATGCTTCATCCCGATTATCAATACACTCCGCTGCTGGTAACCGCCATGGCAAGCATGGTGGCTTATGAGGTTTACGACGTCGTCCTGGGCTCGCGCATCATCGGCGGGACGGCTCTACTCGGCGGTATGCCGGTCTACAAATACATCTCCAACCGCGCGCTCACGGCGTTCGAGAATCTTTTTCTGCGCGTGAAGCTTTCGGAGTACCACACCGGATACCGTGCCTTCAGCCGCGAGGTGCTTACGGAGTTGCCACTTCTGGAGGACTCCGATGATTTCGTCTTCGATAATCAGGTGCTGGCGCAGTGCGTGTACTTTGGCTTTCGCATCGGAGAAGTGTCGTGCCCCACGAAATATTTCGAAGAGGCCTCGTCGATTAACTTCCGCCGCAGCGTGAAATATGGTTTCGGTGTGCTGGCCACGACTTTGCAATTTGCGCTGCAGAGGGCAGGGATAATCCACTTGCCGCGGTTTAGTGACAATGGCCGCAAGCTCGATCCCGACCTTCCTACCTACTACGAACGCACCACCGAAACTGCTCGCCCGGCATAGCACCGAGCGCAACAGAGGCGCGCGCCACCGCGCGGGAAACCGCTACTTCACGGTGAACGGCGCCGACGCCGTCAAATTCTCCCATTCGACGAGCAGTTGTCCCTTGGCGCCGCCGGCGCCCGATAGCGTGATCTTGAGGGTTTCGACCAAAGATGACGGCTTGCCCATGGTGAGCGAAGCGCGGCCCAGTTCGGTAGCCGGATCATCGGTGGTAGCGCCCTCGCGAATGCCGTCGGGTGAGACCCCGACACCCCAGATGTGGCGGGCGCCGGCCATCAGGGTTTTGTTGACAATCAGCTTCCACTGGCCGTTGTCGAGGTCGGCGTACAGGGTGTAGTCGCCCTTGGGAATGGCGAGGCCATTCAGGTCGAGGTCGGCGTCGGTGTGCAGAACAGTGGCGTAATCGGCGCCCAGACGCCACACGCTGCCATCCGGCTGGAGCGCGCCGGCGCCGCCGAAAATGTGGCGACCCCTGACGGAGGGGGCGTGGTAGTAGATCCAGAGGTTCTTGCCGTTGATGGTGACGCTGGTTTCAGCGCCCGGACTCTTAGTGTTCTTAGTGGTCAGGTCTTCCTTTTTCACCTGGGCGGCGGCGAGCATCATGCCGCTTAACAACAGAGCACTCAATAGGATTCGTTTCATTTCCGACGTCGTTTCTTTCTCGAGAGAGTATACAACGCACGCGGCGACTGCCCCCGCAGGGTTTAAAAGTGAGAATAGTCCGCCGGCCCGTATACCCGGCGATCCGGAGAATCGTCCTTCGGGCGATCCTCCTCGACTCAGAATGATGGTGGGATTCGTCGATAGAGTCTTATTTTTCCTAGGCCATCAACGCAATAGTTCCGCATTCCACAGCTTCTCCACAGCAATCAGCTTCCGGTATAGTTCAAACAACGTTTTTCTGCCTCACAATCCTTACGGAGCACTGTCTCTCCCATCATGACCGAGTCTGCCGATTTCAAAGAAATCGTCAAGCAGCAGGCGGACATCGTCCGCATCGTCGGCGATTACATCAAGCTGAAGAAGTCAGGTGCGCAGAACTACTCGGGCCTTTGTCCCTTTCATGGCGAGAAGACGCCGTCGTTTTCGGTGCATGCCACGCGCCAGTTTTACCACTGCTTCGGCTGCCACGAATCCGGAGACGTATTCAAGTTCGTGCAGAAGATCGAAAACATCACCTTTCCCGAGGCCTTGCGACTGGTCGCGCAGAAGCTGGGAATTCCGCTGCCCAAAGCTACGTACTCGAGTCCCGCAGAGGCCAAAGAAGCCAGGCTGCGCGCTCAGCTGTTCGACATCCAGGGGCACGCCGCGGCATTTTTCCAGGAATGTATGAAGCGTCCTGAGGGCGCACGCGCGCGCGAATATTTGCTGGGGCGAGGGCTGGACGAAGAAACGATCGCTCGCTTTCGCATCGGCTACGCGCCCGATTCCGGCTTCCTCCTGCGCGACCGGCTGGCAAACGAGTTCAGCGAAGAGGTGCTGCGGGAGAGCGGACTGTTCTCTTGGAAGCAGGAGGACCGGCCTCCGGCGTCCGGCGCCCGGCGGAAGGAGAACGGCGAGACCGGTGCCGCTGGCGGCGAACAGCAGGTTCCTCACGGGCTTGCGCCCGCTCGGAATGACAAGGATGGGAGTGAAGACCGGGAGCCGGAAACCGGACGCCGGACGCCGGAAGCCCGCATGTATTCCAAATTCCGCAACCGCGTAATGTTTCCCATCGCCAACGACGCCGGAAAAATCATCGCCTTCACGGGACGAACCCTGGCCTCCGACGAGAGGGCCGGTCCAAAATATTTGAATTCCCCTGAGACCGGAATTTATTCGAAAAGCCGGGTTCTGTTCAATCTAGACCACGCGAAAGAAGCCATCCGCAAGCTCGATTACGCGATCCTGGTCGAAGGCCAAATGGATTGCATTTCCGTCTACGCCGCCGGATTTCACAACATCATCGCCAGCTCGGGTACGGCATTCACCGAGATGCAAGCCAAGGTGCTCGGCCGCTTCAGCAAAAACGTTATCGTTAACTTCGATCCCGATACCGCCGGCGCGAAAGCCACGGAGCGCACGCTGGGTTTGCTGGTGGAAGAAGAATTCAACATCCGGGTGCTGACCCTCGAACAGGGATTCGATCCCGATCTCTACATTCGCCGCAAGGGAAAAGACGCATACGGAGCAGCTTTGCGCGCCTCGCAGAAATATTTCGATTACCTGATCGACCGTGCCCGCAGTCATTTTCCAGTTCGCAGCGCCGAGGGCAAAAAAAATGCTGTGAACTACCTGCTGCCCCATATTCAACGCGTGCCCAGCCGCATTGTCCGCGACGAACTGGCGCAGGAGATCGCGCAGAAGCTGGGTATTGATTCGGCTGTGCTCCGGCAGGAATTGCGGCATGTGGCTGCGCAGCGCTCCGCGGCGACAGTGAAAGCTCCCGCAGAAGCGCAAGCTACCGATGCCGAGCGCATTCTCATCCGGGCGCTGGCTTCGGCGCGCCAGATGCAGCCCGGAGCCGAGCATCTTTCCGCTCGCGACGGTGCGGAAGAAGAATTCGATCCCGCGCGCCAGGCGCGCTACGCACTCGAGAATGAGGGCCTGCATCGCGGTTTAGCCACAGAATCGCTGGTCGATGCGCTACTCAACGCGGGGACGGAAATTGCCGATGTAATGGAGGTGCCATGCTCCGACGGTGAGCGCCGTATGCTCGCTTCCATCCTCTTGAAGGAGGACGAAGAACTTAGCGCTGAACGCCTCGAGGGCGCAGTGCGCGCACTGCGCCGAATTCACGTGCGCCGTCACTTCGACCAAGTGCAGCGCGAACTGAAGAAGCCCGGCATCAGCGACGATAGAGTACGCATGAAAGAGTTATTGCTTGAGTTGGAGCGGCTGAGCCGTGCGTTGAGAGATCCAAGTCTGGCCGAACTTGGATTGAAGAAGACGGGCTGAAAAAGAGCGGTGAGTACGCTCTGGAAACAGGAAAAGTGCCCAAAACAGGTGAAACAAAACGGCCCTTGGCGCCATCTAACTATTTAGCAGGAATAGAGATAGCGGCGGGCGGCGGGATTTCGCGGGGCAACTGATAGACGGCGCGGCACTTATGTGCTAAACTCTGTAAGTTTGTGCTAGGTGCACAACTCCGCGCTACCCCATATTCCCACCTTTTAAGACTGTACCACGACGCTCCGCGCGAGCGAATTGACGAATTTGAGGACACGCCTCTTGGCTCTTGAAGATAAGTACGACGACATTAAAAAGCTGGTCGATGCCGGGAAAGAGAAGGGATACCTTACCTACGATCAAGCAAACGACTTGATCCCGCACGATGTGCACAGTCCCGAAGACCTGGACGACCTGCTCACTACGATTGGCACGCAAGGCATCGACGTGCTGGAGGGCCCAAAACTGCCTTCCGCCGCGCTCGACAAGAAATTCGACGAAGGAGAAGAGGGAGAGGATGTCGAACTCGATCTCACTCCCGGCGCTCTCGAAAAAACCAATGATCCCGTCCGCATGTATCTGCGCGAGATGGGAACCGTCCCGCTGCTGACTCGCGAAGGCGAAGTGGAAATCGCCAAGCGCATCGAGCGCGGCCAGTTGCGCGTGCTCAAAGCGCTTTCCCGGTCGCCCATCGTGATTCACGACCTTCTTGCCATGGGCGAAGACCTGAAGAAAGGTGTGCGCTCCATCAAGGAAGTTGTCACCTTCGACGAGGAGGAAATCACCGACGAGATTCTGCAGAACCGCTTGAACGAATTCACCGGCAAGATCGACGACATGGCCAAGCTCTACAAAAAGGTTGGCGTCCTGCAGGAGAAATACGCAACCGTCTCGCAAAAGAAGCGTCCCAAGGATCACCGGCGCGCCCGCCGCAATCTGGCGCGCGCCATCGTGCGGGTTTCTCTTGCAGTCCGCAGGCTCGGCTTCACCAATGCCGAACGCAAGCGCCTGATCGACCGCGTCAACAAAACCGTTGACAGCATGCGCTCGCTCGACCGCCAGGCTGGGAATCTCGAGCGCAAAGCCGACGCCACGCGCAGTGAAGATCAAAAAAAAGAATACCGCCGTCAGGCCCGCGCCGTAAGAAGCGAGATTGAAAAACTCGAAGCCGAGGCTGGCCTGTTGTTCCAGGAGATCAAGCGCACACAGCGCGAAATCATCCAGGGCGACATGGACGCGGAACAGGCCAAGCGCGAACTGATCGAAGCCAACCTCCGCCTGGTAGTTTCGATCGCGAAAAAATATACCAACCGCGGCCTGCAGTTTCTCGATCTGATTCAGGAAGGCAACATCGGCCTGATGAAAGCCGTGGACAAGTTCGAATATCGCCGCGGGTATAAGTTTTCCACTTATGCCACGTGGTGGATTCGGCAGGCGATTACTCGTGCAATTGCTGATCAAGCGCGTACGATTCGCATCCCGGTCCACATGATCGAGACCATCAACAAGTTGATCCGCACTTCGCGGCAGCTGGTGCAGGAACTGGGACGCGAACCTACGTCGGAAGAGATCGCGAAGAGAATGGACATCCCGGTCGCGAAAGTACGGAAAGTTCTCAAAATCGCACAGGAGCCCATCTCGCTCGAAACTCCGATCGGCGAAGAAGAGGATTCGCATCTCGGCGACTTCATCGAAGACCGCGCCGTAGTCTCGCCCGCCGAGGCCGTGATCAACGTGAACCTCAAGGACCAGACCGGACAGGTTCTGCGCACGCTGACCCCGCGCGAAGAAAAAGTCATCAAGATGCGCTTCGGCCTCGAAGACGGCAGCGAGCACACTCTGGAAGAAGTCGGCCAGTCATTCGCCGTAACCCGCGAACGTATCCGCCAGATCGAAGCCAAAGCCCTGCGCAAACTGCGCCATCCCTCGCGCTCGCGCAAGCTGCGCGCGTTCATGGATGGAGTTAGGGACTAAGCTTCACACATGTGTCATTCCGAACCGGGCAGAAGCCCGGTGAGGAACCTGCTTGTTACGTCGGAAAAGGCACGGCCTCGGTCGTGCCTTTTTGTTTGTGAGAATGCTGCCTGGGCTCTCCCGAATTAGTAGGGGACGGACGCACTCGTCGCCTCTGCGTTCTTCACCACTGCGTCACGAGGAGCGCAACGGATGGTGATCCGATCTTACGCTCCAGTCGCCGCCTTCTTGCGCTTGTGCCTGGGCCTCCCGCCAAGGGTACCATTGTTGCGAGCAGCCGCTTTCTTCGCAGCACTGGTAGACCTTCCGCCAATTTCCCCCATTGCGGACGCCATCCATTTTCTCGAGCGCCGCCGATCAAGTGGACATTCGGGGGAGTGTGGTCGTTCGAGTGGATCGCGGCACGCATACCGTTGCGAGAATCGACTGTGCCCACATTGACCATTATGAAACAATATCCCAACCGCTTAGGTTTTTATTTAAATGGGTACAAAAAGCGAAGAACGGTGCCGCCCGCCATTTTCATTAATTCGGAAACTCGTGGACAAATGGCCGCACTTCCGCGACAGCCCAATGGAAGGCTGGTCGAGGTTCGTGGCAGCCTCGCCCGTGGCGGCGCAAGGGTGGGCCAGTCCCCCAACATCAACGCGGTGCGGGCTTGAAATAGTAATCGTAGTTCGGCACTTTTTCTCCGAGCAGTCTTAGCAGCCTTATGTCAAAGAGGAATGCATTGACTTCGTCCAGACTTAGGTTACTGAACATCGTTGCCGCACGAAGTGGCACAGGGAAAACTGTCGGAGTAATTAAATTATTGCTGGAGTGCACGTAGAACACGTTGAGCCGTGGCTCAATTTCTGGGTGTAAGGTTTCTGGAGGCGCGTGCGAATCCTTGTTCGACCAAGGAAGCAATACAGGTTCATTCATCGGCGTTTCTTCCCACGTGCTGTTGCTGTTAGACCATCGCAAAATACGACGAAGATGACCTTGGCATTGTTCAACGTCCGCCTCTGTTAGGCATCGCGGCAGCAGTTGTATCCACGCGCTGGTCCCAGTTGACCTTCCAGACGGGTCTTGGGTAGGGTTTTCTTGGATGCAAGCTTCGCGCACTTCAAACTTGGATATCAAACGGATATGATCGGCCCTCCACGTGTAGTAGCCAGCAACGAATAGGGCAAGAACGACCGCAGTCCAATTCAGCCACTCAGGGGGAGTAGCTGTTCCTACAATAAAATGCATTCCCCAAACGACGGCTAACACGCTCGGCCCCCATAAGACTGCTTGCCAATGTGTAAAAACCAGAGTGAAGTATTGGAACCCGAGATGTTCTTTACGGAATTGTTTGTATCGTTGGGACAGGCTAGCCATCGCGCACACCTCCACAGGAGAGCCAAGAGTTTCTTGGACCCACGAAGGATAATCTCTTTGTGGAGCAGAACAAGGCAGAACGCCCGTGCATAAAAACCCGTCTTGGCTGCGCAAAAACTAGCCCTCATAAGAGCCTTTTCTGTCAGAAGCGACATTTCGCCCCGGTTTGATAATCTGAAACTAGGAAAAGCCGCCGGCTCGTTGCTAAGACCTGGCGGCGAAGAGCGGAGAACTGAAAGCCTCCTCTTATCAAACCGCGGTCGCCCGTCTGTTGGCGCTGGGGCACGAACTGGCCCAGACGCCTTCGCACAAATTCGATCTGGCGCACATGCAGGTGCTGTTGCAGGCGCTGGATCATCCGGAGCGTCGCTTTCCCAGCGTGCTCATCGCGGGCACGAATGGCAAGGGGTCGACGGCGGCGACTCTGGCTTCGATCCTGCGGGCTTCGGGATTGAGGACGGGTCTGTACACCTCACCGCATCTGGTGCGAATCAACGAGCGGATTCGGGTGAATGGCGAAGAGATCAGCGATGACGATTTTGCGTTCCTGCAGGGCGACGTGGATCGCGTTGCGGAGAAGTTGGTGGAGCGGGCAGAGTTGCCGTGGCATCCGAGTTTCTTTGAGATGATGACGGCGATTGCGTTTGAACACTTCGCCGACGAGAAGGTAGACCTGGCGGTGCTCGAAGTGGGGATGGGCGGACGGCTGGATGCCACGAATGTGGTGGAACCCCGAGTCAGCGTGATCACCGATATATCGCTGGATCATCAGAAATTTCTCGGGAATACCGTGGGGGAGATTGCGCGCGAGAAAGTTGGGATTATTCGTCCTGGCGGAGCGGTCGTGACGCTGCCGCAGCAGCCCGAAGCGAACGATGTGATCGGAAATACGATTCTGGAGATGGGGGCGAGAGCGGTGAACGCCGTCCCTTATGTGCCGCCAGTTTCGCCTCATAGTCCCGAGTACCTGGTACCGAGTACCGAGCCAGGCAAAGCCAGCTTCGTGTATCGATATCCCCTGTCGGTGATGGGTGAGGAGATTCTGGTGGAGACGCCGCTGGTTGGGCGTCACCAGCTCCGGAACGTGGCGCTTGCGATTTCGGCGGCGGTCGAGTTGAAGCAGCAAGGATTCAGCGGCATCACGGCAGCGAGCATGGAGAGGGGCATCCGGGAGACGCGCTGGCCGGGGCGCTTTCAGGTGATCGCGGCGGATAAGGGCTGGCCGGAGATGGTCATCGATGTGGCGCACAATCCGGCGGGCGCCTGGGCACTACGTTCCGCGCTCTCGGAGCGCTATGAAGACCGTTCGCTGATTTTTGTTTTCGGCGCGATGCGGGACAAAGCAATCGCGGAGATGACGGAAATTCTGTTTCCGCTGGCAGAGCGAGTAATCGCAACCAGGCCCGCGAATCCGCGAGCGGCCTCGCCAGAAGAAATTCAGCAGGCAGCGGCGCGAACCGCGGTTGAGATCGAGGCCGTACAGGATGTTCACGAGGCCGTGGAGCGGGCACGGACGCTCGCCAACCCTTCCTCGGTGATTGTGATTACCGGGTCGATTTATCTGGTGGGCGAAGTGATGCGCGTGGTTGGTGTGGAAATCTAGAAGAGTGTCTGCCGGCGGCGGTTTGATAAGGAAGCGAGCCAAGAGCGCGCGAGTAATGCGTCGCAAAGGGCGCGACGCTTCGCGCGGCTCGCGCAGATCCCCTTCGGCTTCGCTCAGGGCAGGCTCTCGCTGCGCAAAGAACGCTTGCTCGGGATGACAAGGACGGGCGGTTTTCCCCTAGAATAGAAGGGTGCAGGAAGCGAACTCATCATCGTCCGTGGAAGTAGAGCAGAGCCCACAGGCGGCCCCGATCGCTGCGCAGCGGGGCAGTCCGCACGCGATCCCGGGGAAAAAGTACGGGTGGCTGAGCCACCTACGTTCGTATTTCATTCTTGATCCGCTGATCTGGCTGTACACACTGGTCCTCGGCCTGATCGCGCTTCCCGGCGGATTGTTCGACAAGAGCGGACGGCGTCTGCACTGGTTTTCGCGGGCATGGTCGTGGTGCATTATGAAAACGATCATGTCTCCGGTGAAGGTCACGGGCCTGGAGAAGATCGATACAACCAAGCCCCATGTCTACGCGGTGAATCACGCTTCGGCGATGGACATTCCGGTTCTCTACGTTTACCTCCCGTTTCAATTCCGCATCGTTTTCAAGAAGGAATTGCTGGCGTATCCGATTGTGGGCTGGCAACTGAAGCGTTCGGGCCAGGTGTGCATCGACCAGCAGAAGCCCACCAATTCGATTGCTGCGATCCGATCCGCGGTGAAAAGCCTGAAGGCAGGAATGCCGCTGGTCATTTATCCCGAGGGGGGGCGGACGCCGGACGGCGAGATCAAACCGTTTCTGCCGGGGGCTTTTTTCCTGGCGCTGAAAGCGCAGGTGGATATTGTTCCGGTCGCCTTGATCGGAACTTACGAACTGCTCCCGATGGACACCTACCATATCAAATGCCGACCGCTCGAGATGCGAGTGGGCGAGCGGATTTCAACCTCTGGGCTAACCGTGCGGGATCTGGAAGCCGTCTCGGCTAAGGTGCAAAAGGCGATGGAGGATTTGTATTACGCGAAAAGCCGGGCTCCGGCATAAATATTTTCCTCGTAACTTTTCTTGATCCCTGCCGTTATCCCTGTGTAAGACTACTCCGCGCGGAGAATTCGTTGAAGGCTCTGAAGAGAGAAGCGGACGAGCGGCTTCTGATCGAGGCGGCGCAGAAGGATCCTGCGCGCTTTGCGGAGCTTTACGAGATCAATTTCGAGCGCGTGTATGCCTACGTGGTGCGGCGGGTGGGAGATCGTGCGGAAACTGAGGATCTGACCTCCGAGGTATTTCATCATGCGCTGGCCAACTTGCGGAGATTTGAGTGGCGTGGGATTCCGTTTGCGGCGTGGCTGTTCCGGATTGCAGCGAACCTGATTTCCGACCGCTGGCAACGCAAGAGCCGCGAGCAGGCGATAGACGAGCCGGAAGCGATCGAATCGGCGCAGGCCAGCGGTACAGAATTCGAAGAAGTGGAGCGCAAGGCAACGTTGTTTCAGTTGGTGGATACGCTGCCCGCCGAGCAGCGCCGAGTGGTGGTGCTGCGCTTCGTGGAGCAAAAAAGCATTAAGGAAGTCGCGCAGGAAATCCGCAAGACGGAAGGCGCGGTGAAGCAGTTGCAATTCCGCGCACTCAGCAGTCTGCGGGCGCGCATGGAGGGTGCCGATGCCTAAGCGCTCTCTGAATCTGCCAAACAACGACGCGAAGAAGATCGAGCAACTGAACCGGGCGGTGGAGTTGTTGCTGACTCGGGCAGACGGCAGGCCCGCAAAGGTGGAGGCTAGCGTCGAGCCACTGGTGCGCGTGGCCAGGGACTTGCGTGACCTGCCGCGGGAAGAGTTCAAGGCACAGCTTAAGTCTGAATTGTTAGAAGGGAGAACTATGAGTACCGTTGCTGAACCAGTTGCAACCGTTCGTACGATGGCAGTCCCGAGGATCGCGTTCCAAGATCCTGCGAAAGCGATTGAGTTCTACAAGCAGGCTTTGGGCGCGAAAGAAATATTCCGTTTCGAACTTGGCGAACGAGACCTGCACGCCGAGATCATGATCGGCGATTCAACCCTCCACATCAGCGGAGAGTGGCCCGAGGGCGGCCGCTTCAGCGCCGAAACGCTGGGAAATTCGCCGATTTCGATGTCTGTCCAGGTGCCAGATGTGGATGCGTTCGCGGAGCACGCGATTGCGGCGGGGATGAAGGTGGTACGTCCTGTGAAGGACCAGTTCTACGGCCGTCGCGATGTGACGTTGGCCGATCCGTTCGGATATTTGTGGGTTGGCTACCAGGTGAAGGAAAAAATGTCGGTCGAAGAGATGCACCGACGCATGAAGGGGATGACAACCGGGCCTGAGGGCGGGCAAATGTCACCGAAGAGAGAGGGAGTGAATCCGGTTCCGCCGGGCTTCCACACGGTGACGCCTTACATGATCGCGCCGGACGGAGATGCGATGCTGGCATTTGCGAAGCAGGCGTTTGGCGCGGAGGAGACTTTCCGGGCAATTGGCGGAGCTGGAGGAATTCACGCGGAGACGCGCATCGGCGACACCATGCTGATGATGGGCGGAGGGATTCCGGGCAAGCCATTCAACGCCAAGCCGAACACGACGGCGTTGCACATCTATGTCGAGGACACTGACGCCGCCTACGAGAAAGCTTTGCAGGCGGGAGCGACTTCGGTCGGTGAACCCCAGGATCACGAATACGGAGAACGGGGCGCGGGCGTGAAGGATCCGTTCGGCAACTACTGGTACATCGCCACGCACAAGGGCGAGAACTACATACCGAAGGGATTGCATAACGTGAATGTATACATGCATCCGCTGCGTGCGGAGCCGGTGATCAGTTTCCTGAAGAGAGCTTTCGGCGCACAGGAGTTGGGGAAGTACGCTTCGCCCGATGGCGTGGTTCATCACGCAGAGATTCGCGTCGGCGATGCCGTGGTCGAAATGGGCGAGGCCCATGGCCCCTACCAACCAATGCAGTCGATGTTCTACATGTACGTGCCGGACTGTGATGCCGTGTATCAGCGGGCTTTGGCGGCGGGCGCGAAGTCAATCCAGGCGCCGGCAGACCAACCCTACGGCGATCGCTCGGGTGGAGTGACAGATCCGTTCGGCAATACCTGGTACATTGCGACCCACATCAAAGACGTAGAGGCTCGAAAATGAAAAGCTCGGTGGGTAAAGCGATGGTCGTCAGCTTCCGAGAATCGAAGGCGAGGATGCTGTTCTCGTTGACTATCAGGACTATCACTAGTCTGTGTTGCCGGTGCCCGCGAAACCGAAACCTGGGCCACCCGCCCTATCGAGTGATCGTGAAAAAACGAGTTTGTCGATGGAGTCAAATGCTCGAGCAAATTCGTTCTCTGCTTTTGTCATGGACTGGTTTTTTGCGACTTCAGGCCAGAAAGGAACCATGAGTTGATAGGTTTTGCGCCCAAAGACGAGCAGGTCGACATCTTGCATGAGGTGGGTAAAGTATTCATGGGTTTCTTCATCAGCAGGTTGTTTGGTATGGTCGCAGCAGCCATCCAGGGTAATGTTGATTGAAAGATTACATTTCTCATTTGATTGCCCCTTACCAGCGCTCATGAGCCTTTGAAGCCTTGGCGGGTGGCCCACCTTTACGATCTTTGCGTGCACCCTTCCCACTGAGGGTGCCCCATCCTTGCGTTCTTTGGCAAGGGGACGAAACTGGGGACGGACGGGACGCTTTCCGTTTTTCCTGACGGGAAATTGGGGAACGTTCCGTCTGTCCCCAGCTTTTCGCGGCGACTTTTTTTACTACTGGCGCATCTCAGCGGCGACGTCGTCGCCGAACTTCTTTTGGATATACTTTTGGGTCTCGGGATCGAAGTCGGTCATGTCAAACATCCGGCGAACCTCGACCATTTCGTTATCCTTTCCGGGGATGCGCGAGGCCCATTCGAGCGCCTCTTCGCGCGACTTCACCTGGATGATCCAGTAGCCGCCGATCACTTCCTTCGCTTCGGTAAACGGACCGTCGGTAACCTTCGATTTTCCGCTTTTGAAGGTGACGCGCGCGCTCATCGTCGAGGGCGGGGTCAGCCCGTCGAGCGCGAGCAGCACGCCGGCCTTCTGTAGTTCCTCGTTGTACTTGCCCATTGCCTCCATGCCTTTGAGGTCGGGCGCCCAGCCGGGTTTTGCGTTTTCGTAGACTTTCGGAAACATGATCATCATGAAGCGCATGGTGTTCTCCTTGTGTACTGAGTATCGAGTGTTGTGCGGACACCGTATCAGGGCCGCTAATTTTATATAAGAGCTTGCACCGCGCTGGGCACAGAAAACTGCGAGTTGCCAGGCGCCGGGTGCGCGGTGCGGCTCCACTTACTAGTCGAACGGGGTGGCCGGGAATCGACACGCGATTTGCAGATTTTTCGCGTAGCGTATCACCCGGGGGTGGAAATCCGTGGACAGACGGGACTGACCCCGACGTATCCCTCAACTATGCTGGGTGCCCCATTTCTCGCGTCCTTTGCGAGAAGTGGGGCTTTTGACTTGAGCTCACGAGCCCAAGCCCAGCCAATGTTCATCCGTCACAGACGTGACCTCGCATTGGTGCGTAGGTTTTCCCCATGCCCTGGGGCTTAAAGCGTTATTACGGCACAAGAAGCTTCCATTTCATCACCTGGAGCTGCTACCGACGCAAGCCGCTACTTGGCAGTCCCGAGCGCCGCGACCTGGTACTTGCTGTCCTCGAGCTGATGCGTGTTCGCTATCGGTTCGCTGTGATCGGATATGTGGTCATGCCCGAGCACGTACATCTGCTGATTTCCGAACCCTTGATTGGCGAACCTTTGATTGGCGATCCCTCGAAGATAATTCAGGCCGTGAAGTTGAGCGTCTCCCGGCGGCTGGCCATTGGCGGCGAATTCTCCGGCCGATTCTGGCAGAGTCGTTTCTACGATTTCAATCTGTGGGGCCAGCAGAAAGAGGTTGAGAAGCTGAAGTACATGCATCGCAATCCGGTGGTGCGCGGACTGGTGGCGAGTCCGGAGGGTTGGCGGTGGAGTAGCTACCGATCCTACGCGTACGGAGAGGCGGGATTGGTTCGGATCAACGACTGGACTTGGTGGGAGGAGAAGATTCGGTGGAGCGCTGGCTGAGGTTCAAGTACTCATCAAAATCAGACTTGGGTGCTGGGTGCCCCATTTCTCGCGTTCTTTGCGAGAAGTGGGGCTTTTGGCTTACAGCTCACGATAAGCCCAGCCAATGTTCATCCGTCACAGACATGGCATCGCATTGGGGGGCAAAACCCGGGACGGGGGGCCGTCAGTCCCCGGTTTCCGTCGGTGGAAGGAGAAAATTCGGCGAAGCGCTGGCTGAGGGTGGGTAGGGTGTCGGCGAAAAGCCCCACTTCTCGCAAAGAACGCGAGAAATGGGGCACCCGGCCTTTTTCACCGTTCAAATCATCGGTCGTTGCGTGCCAGATGAATCGTTTGATTTATCTGTTACCGTCATAAACAAAGCAAAACGCACGAACACTCTCTTTTCGCGCAAATAACGAAAAGTAAGAAGACTGCTGACAAGAATTGTCCCCACGCATAGCGCCCACCTCAATGTCAAAGGAGGCCAGTCGGTCCAACGACTGAAAAAGGGCAGCACAAACAATATGAGGAAAACGAGCGCTAGGGATCGTGCTCCTAGCAAGTCTGCATCGGTACGTGCGGTCAATAAGCCTAGATTCGAATCGCATCGCCAAACGTAGTAGGCACACAACGCGCTCGCACGATCTATTGATCCCGGAAGTGCAGTTCCAAAACAACCTTTGAATCGCGTGTGAAGCTCATTCCAGGATCCGATCTCATAATGGGTTTCAAGACATTTCATGTTTAGAGGAACGAGTTTTTTGAAGATCATTTCCTCAAACACTAGATACGACAGAGGAGACAGGATTCCACCGCAAAAATGTGCACAGGCAAAAAAGAGCACGATGATCGCAGCGGCGTAACCGGCGGTGGAGTCTTTGGGAAAAGCTGTTTGAAGTTCCGTCAGCCAGGAGGTAAAGAAGCTAGGCCGAAAATATATCCACAATCCGAAGACCAACGCTGTTCCAGGAACAATATGACCGACGAGGTCATAGAAAAAGAGCGGTATGGTACCGCCAATCTGTTTTGGTGACGGACCATCTTCGGACTCGCTCATAGCTACCTCATGAATGTTCGGTTGGGGTCCCGAGCATTGTATTCTCGGCGCCACTCCCAGACAAACTGTCTCAGTTTCCTACACTTAGAACCAATGATCGACCGGCGGGTGGCCCACCTTTAAGCAATCTTTGCGCGCACCATTCACTCTGAGGAGAGCCCCATCCTTGCGTTTTTGAAATGGGGCACCCACTGTTTTGGTAATGCGCAAGATCAAAAGCTCGGACCAACCGCCTATGTTTCGGAGTTTAATGCAGCCGTACAATACGGTTGTGAGCCCCGACACACAAAAACCGTCCAACCCCGCGGAGGACAGGCTTCGGCACTACGCTGAGATCCTGAATCCGCTCTTCTGGAACGATTCGTTTAACAAAATGAATCTCCTCTTCGAGTTTGCCTGCAGTCTCGTAAGAGCCTCCGGCATGAAGGACACAGGCTGGGAGTCCTATAACGAATCGTTGTCCTTTCTCGACGATATGAGGCGACTGGGCGAGATTGATCTTCCGAGCGACGTATTTCCGGAACCGCTCCATACGAGGGCAAGGCTTGCATTGGTGGCATACGGCCACGCTACCGAGATGAAAACCCACTATGAGTTGCTGGCAAATCTGCTGCGATTACGTCTGGGTAAGAAATATTGCATAAATCCGTTCGCTCATTTGGCCACGCGAAGGACGCGAAAAATCAATGGCGTGAAGACCTATAAAACAATCCCCGCGAGTCCCGAGAAAAAGATTGCGTTGATCGAGGAACTGTCGACTCAGTCTGGATTACCAGGGGTCGGGGCGGCACTACGGGAGATATACGATCCCGTTATCAGAAATGCTGTTTTTCATTCCGACTATGTCCTGCACGGCACAAGCATGCGGTTACTTTCCGATTATTGGAAATCGCCCACCTCGCAGGCGCGAACACCGACGATTCAGTTCCACGAATTGGTCGAATTGACTGCAAGTGCGTTCGGGTTTCACTCTGCGTTGATTGCACTTTACCGTCGTGCTCTCAAGTCGATGACGGATTTTCGCGACAAGTTTCTTCCCTACGACCAACACTACAAAGCAATCTTAGAGTTCACCTTTGATGGCGACCAACTGACGGGATTTCGCGCGTATTGGCCGAATGGCACTCTTGGAATTTATTGTCGATCGCTCGACGGAAGCGCGACTGCCGTCAACCTAGAGTTCGACCCGGACGGCAGCATAAACTTTTTCGTCGGCCTCTATGCCAGTAAGCCGGGTGCCTTTTCGCCATGCGTAGAAGCAAGCGCGCAGCCGGTCTATGCAGAGGTGCCGGGGACCAAAAAACGCCCGTACTGGCCGAGTGTTCTTCGAGCCTACACCCTATGAGAAGGACGACTGAGGGCTCAAAGTCAAAATCCGCGGGTGGCCCACCTTTTCGTTTTTGTTTCTGCCTGCGCCGCTCCAACTGGGGGTGCCCCATCCTTGCGCGGTTTTCGCAAGGGTGGGCGCCACGAACTTCGATCCAGACTTGCGTTCCCAAGACTTATAGGTCGGAGGTTCCCACCCTTGCAAAGAACGCAAGGGTGGTGCCTAAGAAAAAAGGATGGCCATCCGCCTATTCAATTTTCGAACAGTGGTCCGACAGCCCCTTCCAGCCGCTTCCCTGCTTCACGGCGGTCATGCTGCAGATAATAGTTCGAGCGCGGTGCTGGCCCTCAATCACAGCGTCGTAACTTTCTTTGAAGCGCGCCAGACCGACATTTCCGACAACCTGGGTTTGCACATCGCTGATATCGCTCTTAGTGAACTTATTGTTGCTCGGATCATTGGCATCCTTGATCAGTTGCGCTTTCGGAATCCACGTGCCGAAGCTCGTGCCTTCGACATAGGCCGCGGCCAGGTTTGCTTCCATCTACTTGGCGTCATTGTTGGTCTGGGCTTTGTTGGCCTCGTCTACCCACTGATCGAATGATGCTTTCGAGTCGCCGCTGCCCATTTGAGCAGCAATGCCTGCGATGCTGAGACAAACTGCGCAGAGCGATATTGCGAGAAGCTTTTTCATACGTAGCCCTCTCCTGTTGTTGAATTTGCAATCGTTCAGCGGCAGCAAGGCTGTCATAGCCTCGATGTGAAGTCAAGCGCGGGCTCGCAAGTTTTACCTTCCCGCACCTCCGTTCTGGCTGGGCCGAAGGATTTTCCACGCTTCCTTATACCCCTCGTACAGATACCGATCTTTCATGTGCGGCTCCATCGGGAAGAGCATCGGGCCTTTTTTCAGATGGTCGCCGTTGACCAGCACCCGCGCCGGGATGAGGTACCAGGCGTCCTGCGGGATGACATAAGCGGCGAAGAGATCGAGTTGCTTCAGGCTATAAGGTGCGCTGAGGCGATTGGGCTCGAACTCACAGCGGTATCCCGTGCCAACGCGGTAGGCGGTCGACTTCACTTGGACCCTGACGATGCGGTTGCCGAAGTTGACGGCTACGTCAAAGGGCTGCGAGTCTCCCCACGGCTTTAAGACTTTGTAGCCCCGGCGCAGGGCCTCGGCGATGAACTTGGCTTCCACCCACTCGCCTCGCTCCTTGTAATTCTTGAAAACCCCAAACTTGGCCATCTGACTCCCATGCGGGCAGGGAACTCGCCTCGCATTTCCAGGCACACCCGGCACGAAAAAAGGCGCAGCCTGTAGGCCGCGCCTTCAATTGCTTAGAGATTTACTTTATGTTTCTATTATATCATATTGAGACGGGTCGCTGGGACATTTCTAGAGAAATATTTGCCTCATCCTTTGAGGTACTTGCGCAAAAGCTCACCCGTTTACCTATTGACAGGTTTTTCCACAGGCATGTTGTCTGCAAACATCACATCTGCTGGGGAACTGCAGCAGGTAGAGTAAATGCTAAGGTCTTCATGTGTCTGCCGGACGTGCCTTGTCCCAACGCGTGTTCGCAGGGCGTCCGACACAGGCCATCCTTCGATTTCTTGACTGGCTGGCCGAGCATACTCTTCCCGCAGAGAAGATTGCCGCGCATCATCTGACTGGGCGGCGTGGAGAGGAAGCGGCTTACTTTCATCTCAGGAAACTGGGATACACGATGGTAGCGCGCAACTTCCGGTCGCCGCGCTGCCGGGGAGAGATTGATTTGATCGGATGGGAAGACGATGGGTATAAATATAGTTCGCTGACCGAGGTCAGTTTTTGGGCGGCTCTTTTCAGTGTGCGTTTGCGGGGGGCCACTGTCAATTTGACAAATTTCGTCATTGTCATCCGATTACTAAACGTTTACCTTATACGTAAAGGTGTACACCGTAGTACACGGTTGTACGCCAACGATTCGGTAACCAGGTGATTGTGATTAAGGTCCGCCGGACCTGCACAGGAGAAAGGCAACAAACACTGCACGAAATTAGCCCTACCTGTCGCGTTCCGTCGGATGCATCCCCCAAAACAGAATTAGCCGCAAGTTGCAAATGCGGCTAGTGAGGTGGACGTGCCGGGAATCGAACCCAGAGCGGGAGCCTCTTAAGTGCCCCACTGGAACCATTCACCACGCCCCCTCTAGCGAACGGACTGACAACGGAAACGTCTGGCAGACAACCGCAGCATCGGTTGGGTGGTTCGAGGCCGATGCAGGGTAACTCCGTTGTCAGTCCTTCCAGATAGTAACAAACGCTTTTTCATACGTGTCAAGCCAAAAACCAAATTCGCAATGGGATAAGTTCGAGTCTGCTATGCGGCAGATCGTTTCCGTTCCCCACGCTGACATAAAGGCGCATCTCGACAAGGAAAAGGAAGCCAAAAAGCTCAAGCGAACCAGAAAGTCGAAATATGCCGCTTTCCGCAAAGTAAATTCGTGACGGAATATCTTTGGGGCCAAAACAGGCGATCGTTGTGGTGACTCTGGTGACGTGACCCCGGTTACATTGCTTTAGTTACGGTCATAAGGGATAGTGAGCGAAACTCCTCCAATAACTTTGGGTTTTAGGTAGACATCGGGCCATTCGCTGCTACAATTCTGTCCCGATATGGATTGGATGTCAGTTTTGAAGTGCGCTCTCGTCGGTGCCTTGGGCGGCTTTGCGAATGGCCTCATCATCAATGGCGGATTACTCGGACCCAGATGGGTCCGGCGTGCGAACAACAGGCCAGTCTTGGAACTCGGGACTTTCGCCAGTTTGTTAATAGGAGCCGTGTCTGGAATGGGTGCCTATTGGGTGCTAGCTTTGGACCTCGGAGTGCTCAAGGATTGGGGTCTCGTATTTGTCACGGGTCTCGGAGGAGACAGCTTTTTGACGGGTCTAATGCAGAAACGGGAAGCTAGTACGCAATCCGAAATAGCGAATCAGTTCCAAAGCATAGTCAAGAATGAGTTGACTTTAGTCAAGAACGAACTGTCTTCGGACGATAGGGAATGATAATGGAACAAAATTCCAGCGCTTCCTTTTTAAGCAACCAGTTGGTCTGGCATCCGACGGTTCTAGATCGTGATGGTCATGATCTAGGCGGCAGCCCTGAGTTCATCGTATCGGATTCACCCGAGGAGACGACTCGCACATTAAGCGCATTTTTCAACAGTATCGAGCGTCAAGGTGCTGACATCCACAAGACGGTGTACTCCGAACTAGAGCGGCTTCGATTCGCCGCTAGTCAATTGTCGGATATGTTGAGGGCATCTCGCTCAATTCCAGAAGCGACCATCAACGGGAAGCGGTTGAAAAATGTAATGTCGTTTCTTCGGATTCTTGAGTCGCATTACTTAAGCGATACTCGACGCGACGGCACTACTGGTGATTGAAACGACTTGACGCGGTTCGGTTCTTTGCCGCGCCGTAAGCGGTAAGGATTAGAGGGGACGCTCCACAGTCTTTCCAGTCAATTCCGCATACGTCAATCTTTTCCCGACAATCTGAGACAACGCCAAATGGAATCGGTTGGCATCCGTCAGGGGATTGTCCTTCGTAGCGCGATTGTTATAGCGGAATACCTGCTCATCGACATAGCGGTCCAAGTGGAACGGCTCAACAGCGACATACGTGCCTTTTAGCCCACGTTTCATTAGGCTCCAGAAATTTTCCAACCCGTTAGTATGAACGGAGCCGCGAACGTATTCACTTACATGGTTCACCACTTCGTGAGCGTATTTCTGTGTCAAGCCATCGTAGGGTACAGCCTGATCCGAATACAGTTTGGAGCCGTACTCAACCTGACTCAAGATCACAGCTTGCAATGTTTCGCGTTTGATATTCGGCACGACTGCCGCTCTGACTCTTCGCTGTTCTCTATCCAGCATTCCCATGACGGCGGTCTTTCCCGGATAGCGGTCAGTACTTTTCCAGCGTGGCATCTCTGCAGCCTTGCGCTGAATCCGATCCTTGCGGCTCTTGTGCATGTTCGTCATTTTTCCGCCAACGAAGGTTTCATCAATTTCGACTTCGCCACCGTCGCCACTGCCGATCTTGTGGATGGAGCCATCCTTCATAGCCAGACGAATCCGATGAAGCACAAACCATGCCGACTTCTGAGTAATGCCCAGATCACGGGCGACTTCGTAACTACTCACACCATTCTTGCAATTGACCAACAGCCAAACGGCAGGCAGCCACTTCTCCAGCGGGATCGGCGAATCCTCAAACACGGTGCCAACCTTCAGAGAGAACTTCGGTTTCGGATGGTTGCCGTAGCACTTATACACGCGGGCTTTTGATAGGTAGGTTACGTTCTCTGAATCGCACTTGGGACAACGAACCTTGCCGTCTGGCCAGCGAACGGCTAGCATGAACTGGCGGCAGTTTTCAAAGTCCGTAAAGTATTGAATTGCTTCCTGTAACGTCCGTGGCGTTTCCATGCTGTAAATATCGCATAAAACGCACGGTCAGTAAAGTATATTCTTGCCAGACGATGTCCTTTGCTTCGTGGAAGTTAAAACGCGGACGACGCGCGATGTGAAGCCCGGGGAAGCGGCGGTTGACCGGCATAAGCGGCGCGAGATCGCGATGGTGGTGCGAGAGTATTTGCGGCGCTTTCCACCTTCGTGCCAGTGGAGATTCGATGTGGTCAGCGTATACTACGGGCAGTCCAAAGCCAGCCAGCCGCAGATTGAAGTTTTTCGAAATTCCTCCCTGACGGCGTAGAATTAAGGATTCGTCCATCCTAATTGTGAGGTTTAGTGAGTGCCTGAGCTGAGAAAAGATCCTATTGTTGGGCGCTGGGTAATTATCTCCACAGACCGCGCGAAGCGTCCGACGGATTTTGCGCGGGAAAATGTGAAGTTGAAGGGTGGATTCTGTCCCTTCTGCTACGGGAACGAGGGCAAGACGCCGCCGGAAATTCAGGCTTACCGTCCAGGATCGAATGGTGGTCCAGCCTCCCAGCGCGATACCCCGGGTTGGACCGTGCGAGTGGTACCCAACAAGTTTCCTGCGCTGGGGATTGAAGGCACGCTCAACCGTCAGGCCGAAGGCATGTTCGATCGGATGAACGGCGTTGGGGCGCACGAAGTGATTGTGGAGACGCCAGACCACAATGCCAGCCTGGCGACGCTGCCGCCAAAGCGCATCGAAGATGTCCTGTGGACCTTTCGCGACCGCATCCTCGATCTGAAAAAAGACCGGCGTTTCAAGTACATTCTGTTATTCAAGAATCACGGCGAAGCCGCTGGAGCATCACTGGAGCATGCGCACTCACAGCTGATCGCACTGCCGATTCTGCCGATCAACGTAGTTCAGGAACTGGAAGGCGCAAAACAATACTACCTTTATAAAGAGCGCTGCGTCTTCTGCGACATTATTAGGCAGGAGCTTGAAAATGGAAGCCGCGTGGTAGCCGAAAACGAAAATTTCCTGACCCTCGCGCCGTATGCGCCGCGCTTTCCGTTCGAGACATGGATTCTGCCCAAGCAGCATGAATCGGCGTTCGAAAATTCCTCCTCGCACATGTTTGAAAACCTGGCCAAGGCGCTGAAGACGCTTCTGATCAAGGCGGACCGCGTGTTGGATAATCCGCCCTACAATCTTGTGGTCCACACTTCTCCGGCGCAGGATCCAACCAACGATCACTATCATTGGCACATCGAGTTCATGCCGAAGCTGACCAAGACCGCCGGATTCGAGTGGGGCACGGGCTTTTACATTAATCCGACACCGCCCGAGGAAGCGGCCAAATTTCTGCGCGAAGCCAGCGTGGAGGAGCCGGTTCCAGCAACAGCCGGTTAACCGAATAAGTAGAAAAAATAGGGCACGGGTTGAGAGCCGCGCCCTTTGCAGTCGAACAGAGAGAGAAGTTGATAGCGAACGCGAACAGCTAACCGGCTAGCCTCAACTCTTAGATAGAATTTTAGGCTGGCTCGAAGTCGCGTTTGTCACAAGGATGTAAAAAAGTGGCAATGCGGACGGTTCAGCGCGGGTGTGTTTTGGCTATCCTTGAGTGCGATCCTGAAATTCTTCATGCCACGCCATTTGGATGGCTTCGAGCTTGCCCTCATTGGAGGTTTTCGGATCGCCTTTGAAGTCGGGGAGTTCGGTCACGTAGCGGTGGAGGTCGGTGAATCGGACGGTCAGGGGATCGACCTCGGGATGAGCTTCAGACAGCAATATGCCGATGTCTTCGGCGTCGTCCCAGGTAAGTGGTTTAGGCATCTGCGAATATCCTCGAGAAAAGCATTCAGCAATCGGCATTCAGCCCGTCATCGCCAATAATGGAAACTTTAGCCTTTCAAACGCAAGACCTCAAATTTCCTCAAGGTCTGAATGCTGACTGCTGACGGCTGCTTCAGTGATGTTCTTCCGATATGTAGTTGCGATTCCAGGCGGGGATCTCTACTACCACCTTACCGGGCTTCGTGATCTGGACCTGGCAACCGAGACGCGAGTTTAACTGCAAGTCGGCCGCCATGTCCAGGCGGTCGGCTTCGTCGTCGTCCATCGGCGATAGATGTTCGGCGCCCTCTTTGATCCAGACGTGGCATGTGGTGCAGGCGCAATTGCCGCCACAGGCGTGGTCGAGCGGGATTCCGTAGTTCAGCGCGATGTCGAGAATCGACTCTTCCTTGCCGTGATCTTCATAGGGTAGTTTGCCGTGCTCAAACTGCACCGTCTTGCCCTCGGGCAGAAACGTGATCTGCACTGTGTTTGGGCCGAGCGTATTTTCGCCGGGGGCTTCTTCGGTGGCTGTTCCGGCGCCTTGTATTTTTTCTTCTGACATTTTCACCCTCAATCCCTTGTAATCCTGAGTGAAGCGAAGGAACTAGTGCACTCCTAGCCAATTGCATAGGTCCTTCGCGGCAAAGAACGCCGCTCAGGATGACAATCCGAACGGTCACTCAAACTCCGCTTTAGCCATAGGATGCGGCGGGGTCGGGCCTTCTCCCATATCGGCCTCGTCCATGGTCTTGCCTTTCAGCGCAACCGAGACAGCGCTGTCCATCATTAATTCTGCGAGACGCATTGTCCCCTGATTAAGCGCGTCGATGGCCTTGCGGATGCCCTGATAGTCCTCTTCGGACTTCACCGCGACCAAGGCCTTCTCCATCTTCGCAATCTTCTTCTTCTCATCAGTGGTGAGCTGCCCCCACGCCGGACTCTTCTTCGCTTTGTCGAGCGCAGCTAGGATCGTCCCGGCCTCGTTGCGCGCTTCGATGAGTTGGCGCTCTCGGAAATCCTCTTCGGCGCTGTCGAACGAGTCTAGAATCATGCCCTCGACTTGCTCGTCGGTCAGGCCGTAGCTGGGCTGGACCTGAATCTCAGATTCTTTGCCGCTGCGCTGTTCGCGGGCCGAAACGTGCAAGATGCCGTTGGCATCAATCAGGAATTTCACTTCAATCCGCGCCATTCCTGCGGCCATCGGCGGGATACCTTTGAGATCGAAGCGCGCCAGAGAGCGGCAATCCTTTGCCAGTTCCCGCTCGCCTTGCAAAACATGAATCGCGACGTTGGCCTGTCCGTCGACTTGCGTGGTATAGAACTGCGTCGCCGATGCGGGGATGGTTGAGTTGCGCAGAATTATTTTGTCGGTAACACCGCCCGCGACTTCGATGCCCAGGGAAAGCGGCGTTACGTCGAGCAGCAGCATATTCTCGGTGGCTTCCGATCCGCCGCCGAGAATGTTGGCTTGCACGGCGGCGCCCAGCGCAACGACTTCGTCAGGATTCAGATCCGTATGCGGTTCGCGGTGAAACAGTTCTTTCACAAGTGCGCGAACTTTGGGGATACGAGTAGATCCGCCGACGAGAACGACTTCGTCAATTTGCTCCGGCTTGAGGCCAGCATCTTTCAAAGCCTGCTTGCATGGACCGACGGTGCGATCAATGATCGGTTGGATCAGTTGCTCGAATTGGTCGCGCGTAATTTCGCGCAGATACCGCTTGCCACCTGGTATTTCAACGTCGAGCTTTGCAGACAATTGCGACGAGAGCGCAATCTTGGCCTCGATCACAGCTTTTCGAATCGCCTGCACGGCTTCGGCGTTGCGACGGAGGTCGTTTTTACGCAGATCGATGCCGAGATCGCCCAAGGTATCGTCGAGTGCGATCGTAATCAGCAGATTATCAATGTCGTCGCCGCCGAGATGCGTATCTCCGTTGGTAGCGATGACTTCGAAGATGCCGTCGTGCAGCTTGAGGATTGATATGTCGAAGGTGCCGCCACCGAGATCGTAAACGGCGACAATGCCATTTTGTTTCTTGTCGAGACCGTAGGCGAGCGACGCGGCCGTGGGTTCGTTCACCAGACGAAGAACTTCAAGGCCAGCGATGCGGCCCGCATCTTTCGTGGCCTGGCGCTGCGCGTCGTTGAAATACGCAGGTACAGTAATCACCGCTTTGGTGACCTGCGCTCCGAAGAAGCGCTCGGCGTTGCGCTTGAGTTGACGAAGAATCAGCGCCGAAAGTTCCGGCGGAGTATATGTTTTGTCGCCGAGCTTCTTTTCGCCAAGTCTGATCCGCAGAACTTCGCCGGGTTGCAAGTCCTCGGCAAGGCGAAAAGGAAAGAACTTCAGTTCCTCCTGTACGTCGTCAACTCCGCGGCCCATCAGCCGTTTGATCGAGTATACGGCTCGTTCCGGAGTGGCGATGAGCGCATTGCGTGCCGCATTGCCGATGATCGGCTGATTGTTCTCGTCGAGAGCGATGACGGAAGGCACCAGATTCACACCGTCGTCGCCCGGGATCACGACAGGGCTCTCCCCTTGCATAAAGGCCACGAGAGAGTTCGTGGTGCCGAGGTCAATGCCGACGATGCGATCCGATGACATAGAAGCTCTATTTTTCCTAATTCGAGCACTCAGCATTCAGCACTTAGCATTCAGCTACGCGCCGTCGGTGCCAGTTCACCCAAAAATCCACGGGCTGACTGCTGAGTGCTGAGTGCTGAATGCTACTGCTTATTCCTACTGCCCCAGCACTTCATTTACATCCCGTACCAAATTGCGGATGTAGTTGCGGCGGTTCAACAAATCCACCATCTTGTCGCGCGCCGGCTTGCGCTCGCTCTCCGGGACGACCCGACCCGCTTGTTCGCGCTCAATCAATCCGTCCCAGACTTTCCAATAAGCCTGCAATTCGTTCAGGAGCGCCTCATGCTTCTCTTCGAGTTCGAACTTCTGCCGGCCGATTTCCTCGACCAGGGCCGGATCGTCCTCGCCCACCTTCTTCTGCGCGCGCAATTCCTCGAGTTGCATGTTTAACTCAAAAACTTCTTCCAGCAAATCGGGCGGAACGATCTGTTTCTTGACGTCTCCACTGGAACGAGCCTGCTCAGTCGCCGATTTCGATTGCTCTTCCAGTTCCACGCCTTCCAGCTTCAGGAGATACTGAGTGCGCTTAATCGGATCTTTTAATGTGCGGTGAGCGTCATTGAGCAGAGAACTCTGCTGCAGGCTCCACTCCTGCTCTTGGCTGCCAGCCTTCGCGTTAAGATCAGGATGCAGCTTGCGGCTCAAGTCATAGAAGTCTCGATCCAAAGCGGCGACATCAAGGTTCAACTTGCGTGGCAGGCCGAAGAAAGTGAAATAGTCCACCGGCGCCGGAGGCTGAACCTTGCCGCAGGCCTCGCAAAAGTGCACTGCGCGCATGGTCCCACACGACCAGCACGATTGCGTTTCTTCGGGTGCGGGCTTCGCGCTAATTGTCGTCAAATTCGTCATAGCTTAAGAGAAGTGCACGAGCAAATTCATGCCGCAGCAGACAAGGAGCTACGTGGTGAGATCTCTCGGACAGGCTTGCCCTGAGCGAAGCCGAAGGGAGTGTCCGAGCCACACGAGCAACACTCAAGCCGAGAACGAAGTCCCGCAGCCGCACGACTTCGTGGCTTGGGGATTCACGAAGACGAATCCCTGTTGCATCAGCGTCTCCTGATAGTCCAGGGTCATGCCGTGCAGGTAGATAAACGACTTCGGATCGACGAACACTCGCACATCGCCGTATTGGAAAATGCGGTCGCGTTCGCGCGGCTGCGTGTCGAAGCGGATGTTATAGCTTAGACCGGAACAGCCGCCGCCCTGTACGCCAAGGCGCAACCCACCCTGCTCAGGCGAAATGCCTTCTTTGGCCATCGCACTGCGAACTTTAGCCAGGGCCTTGTCGGTAACTTGAATGCCCTTGGCCGGTGCGGTTTGCGGAGTCTGTCCGGTCTGTTCCGTTGCCGTTGTCATTAATTTCCTGACGCAGTCCCTCAGCGGCTAAAGCCGTCATCAATGGGGGACGCTTACGGCACGACTGAAGTCGTGCCCTTCCCGATCCCTTCCACCATCGTGCCCTTTGGTGCGTTCCAAGGACCACGAAGAGCTTACTGTGCTACGGCGGACTGCACCGGCTTGGCGCTCTCCTGCTTTTTCTTCCAATCGCCGATCGCGGCACGAATGGCATCCTCGGCCAGCACCGAACAATGGATCTTCACCGGAGGAAGCGACAACTCCTTCACGATATCCATGTTCTTGATGGCAAGAGCTTCGTCCACCGTTTTGCCCTTGACCCATTCCGTGGCTAAGGAAGAAGAGGCAATCGCGGAGCCGCAGCCAAAGGTCTTGAACTTGGCCTCTTCAATAACGCTGGTCTCGCGGTTCACTTTGATCTGCAACTTCATGACGTCGCCGCACTCAGGTGCGCCGACCAGACCGGTGCCTACGTCGGCGCTGCTCTTGTCCATGGAGCCGACGTTGCGGGGATTGTTGTAATGATCGATTACCTTATCGCTGTATGACATTTGCTCTCCTGAATTCTCCGAACTTTACCCCAGAGGCTAAAGCCCCCTTCAATCAGAACCTTGGCGGCACGACTAAAGTCGTGCCTTCCCGTTCGTTTTACGGCACGACTAAAAGTCGTGCCCTTCCCAATCTCGATTACTCGCCCGCCCACTTTACATCCTTAAGGTTGATGCCTTCCTTCGCCATTTCGTACAGCGGAGAAAGTTCGCGCAGGCGCTCGACGGTTTCGATGACGCGGTCGGCCACATAATCAACCTCGGCCGCGGTATTGAAGCGGCCAATGCCGAAACGAATCGAGCTGTGCGCCAAGTCATCCCCAGTGCCCAGAGCCTTCAATACATAAGATGGCTCAAGTGTCGCGGAGGTGCATGCCGAACCGCTGGAAACCGCGATATCGTTAATGCCCATCAACAGGGACTCACCCTCCACATAGGCGAAGCTGATGTTCAGGTTGCCGGGCAATCGATGCTCCATGGTGCCGTTAATGTAAACCTCATCAAGGCGGTTCATGATGCGGTCGCGCAGGCGATCACGCAAGGCACCCAACTGCACGGCCTCGCGAGACATTTCCTCAGAGGCGATGGCGCAAGCCTTGCCCAACCCGACGATGCCGGGAACATTGAGCGTCCCCGAGCGCATGCCGCGCTCGTGGCCGCCGCCATCGATAATGGCGGAAATCTGGACTCTGGGATTCTTGCGGCGGACATACAACGCACCCACACCTTTGGGTCCGTACATCTTGTGCGCGGAGATCGACATCAGGTCGATGTTGTGCTTGTTCACATCGACTGGAATCTTGCCGATTGCCTGGGTGGCGTCCGTATGGAAAATAACCCCGCGCTCGCGGCATAGCTTGCCAATCTCGGCAAACGGCTGCAGCACGCCAATTTCGTTATTGGCGGCCATGATGGTCACGAGGATCGTCTTGTCATCCATTGCCCGCTTGAGATCTTCGAGATCAATCAGGCCATCTTTCTGTACCGGCAGGTAGGTCACGCGATAGCCGTACTTCTCGAGACGCTTGCAGGTGTCAAGGACCGCTTTGTGCTCCGTAACCGCGGTGATGATGTGATTCCCTTTCTCGCGGTACATCTCGGCGACGCCCTTGATGGCGAGGTTGTCGCTCTCAGTGGCACCCGACGTGAAAATGATTTCTTTTGTCGTGGCGCCGACCAGCTTGGCGATGCGCTCGCGCGCGGTCTCCACGCCCTCTTCCCCCGCCCAGCCGAAAGAGTGATTACGGCTCGCGGCGTTGCCAAATTTCTCCATGAAATAGGGCAGCATCTCTTCCAGCACCCGCGGATCCATGGGCGTGGTGGCATGGTTGTCCATATAAATCGGCAGCTTCACTCCCTGGGGAGCGGAGTGCTTCGTGACTGGGAGTTGCTGGGGGATCTTTACATCCGTGCTCATAATTGCTTCTCCTACCTCGTTCTTTAATCTGAAATCAATCTTCCTCTACGTCCGCTTAGACGATTGTGACCAGTTCGGCCTTGACTGCGGCGCCTTCCGCGACTTCTGGCTCTTCTCGCATGTGTGAAATTTTGATGCGCTTCAATACACCTTCGATGCTCTCATTCACCTTGCGGAGCGGCTCCCGGATGTTACAACGATCACTCTGGCCGCACTCGCCACGAACCGTCACGCACGAAGTAATAAAGAGCGGACCGTCAATGGCTTGAATCACCTCGAAAGCTGAGATTGTATGCGCAGCCCGCGCCAGCCTATATCCGCCATTGGTTCCGTGATGCGAAAGCAACAGACCAGCTTTGGCCAACCGCTGCAAGATTTTGGCCAGGGCTTCGGGAGGGATACCGAAGGCATCGGCAACATCCTTCGCGCTGGCGCTGCCGCTTCCCTCGCGCGCGTGGTCGGCCAAATGCTTCATGGCCATGAGCGCGTAGTCCGCCTTTTTGGTCAATTTGAGCATTCTCGAAACCTAGCCTCAGAACCGGCTTGTGGCCCACCGAAATCCGACGCATTCAGTCGTAATTAATTACGACCTTTTCCGTCGTAATTCAGTTTACGCCAATCCGCGGAGAGTATGCAAGCCCCTACAGGCAACCGTCGGAAGCGTAAATTGAATGGTAAATATCGCGGATTGAACGGTTTAAGTTTAGGCGACGACTTTGGTCGGAATTTGCGTTATCGACGCATGCTGCGATACCGACCGAGGGGAGGCATGGGACAAAATAAAATTGCCGACTTTCTGTCGAAGGACTTGACAAGTGAAAAAGCAGGGCTAAAATACCGGGAAATTCCCGCGAATCTGCCTTCCACGCAGTTGTTACAGGCAGAGCCTCCGGATTTATGAGCTCAAAGCCGTTTTCACACCCTCAAAACGCCAGCCAGCCTTGTAAGCATCCCCGCGTGCAAATCGTGAGCCGCGAAGAGGATGCCGAGTTCGTGGAGTGCCTCGAGTGCCGCGAGATCTTCGAATCGAGCGAACTCAAGGACATGAGCATTGAAGAAAGCACGGACGGCGAAATCCAGGAATCGTAATTCGGGAAATTAATTCAACACACGAGCTCGAGGCTGATCACCAAAGTAATCGGCTCTGGCGCATTGCAGCTTGCTCACGGCAAAAGCGCTTTGCTAGTCTGCTAGCAGGGGCGTGCGTGTCTGCACGTGTGATTTCATGCCTGCCGTAGCGCTGGTCGTCGATGACTCCATGCTGATCCGCTACACCGTTTGCCGCTTCCTTGAGAGGCGCGGCTTTGCGGTGGAGTCTGCCACCAATGGAGCGGAAGCCCTGGAGATTCTTGAGCGCACCCAACCCGACCTGATCGTTACCGACATGCAGATGCCCAAGATGTCGGGCGGCGAACTGATTACCGCATTAAAGAAGAACCCCAAAACCGAACGGATACCCATCATTATCGTTGCAGGCCGGGCCAGCGGCTTCGACGAAAAGGAAAATCGCGCCAACTTCGCCATTTATAAAGATATCGACATCGAGGGCCAGCTCGAGAAGGCGCTGGAGGCTGTGATGGGGAAAACTCAGGTGAAAGGCGCAGGGAAGTAGCGCCACCGGCCCCTTGCTTCCTCTTTTTTATATTATTCATTCAATAATTCTTCACTCTGCCAAAAAACCAGCTTTTGAAAGGGCGAACTATCGCAGGCGGAGGCTCGCCTCGGCCGAAAAATCCATTGGAGCAAAATTCTTTGCCAGAAACTTGGGATATGCAGCGGCTGCAATCATCGCGGCATTGTCTGTGGAGAGCGGACGCGAGGGGAAATATACCGGCAGGCCATCCTGAGCGCCGCTGCGTTCAAATGTTGTTCGCAACTCGCTGTTCGCCGCCACTCCCCCCGTCACGAAGAGTGTAGCCACGTCGTAGGATTGGCCCGCCGCCAGGGTCTTTCCCACCAGATCTTCGACCATCGCACGTTGAAATGAAGCAATCAGATTGAGAGTTTTTTTGTCGCAATTTGCAAGATAGTCCTCGGTCTCAGGTTTTGAAACGCTCGCCAATGCCTGGCGGCGCTTCTCGATGGAAGAGTGCATATCATGAACTTCGACGTAGCGCAGCATGGCGGTCTTGATGCCGCTATAGGAGAAGTCAAAGCGCGGACGATTGCTCTCAGTTTCTTTTCCGCCTCGGCGGTCGCGGTGATCCCGATGCTTGATCTGCGTCGGCGGAAATTTCACGGCAATAGGATCGCCATGCGGGGCGAGCCGGTCGATGATCGGGCCTCCGGGATATCCCAAGCCAAGCAACTTTGCAACTTTGTCGAAAGCTTCGCCGGCAGCGTCGTCGCGGGTGTGACCGATGTTGTCGTAAGTCCAGCCGTCATTTTTCTGCGCGGCTAAATAAAGATGGGTGTGTCCTCCCGAAACCACCAGAGCGAGCACGGGAAATTGCAGCTCGTCGTTGCCTTTCTGACGCTCTTCCAGCAGGACGGCATGGATGTGGCCTTCGAGATGGTTGACCGCTATCAGCGGCTTGTCGAGGGCATACGCGAGAGCTTTCGCATAGCTGATGCCGACGAGCAACGCCCCGGCGAGACCCGGGCCCTGCGTGACCGCGATCGCATCTAACGATTTGTAAGTCTGATTGGCCTCTGCCAATGCTTGGCGCACGACCGGAACGATCGCCCGCAAATGCTCGCGCGACGCCAGCTCAGGCACAACTCCACCGTAGGGCTGATGAGTCGCGATCTGCGAAGCGACGATGTTTGAGATGACCTGCTCTCCGGAGCGCACCACCGCTGCCGCGGTCTCGTCGCAGGAGCTCTCGATGCCGAGGATGTAGGCGTCTGGCATAATCAGATGCTGCGTTAAAGGTTCCAATATCCAGCTTAATTCAAATCGTTTCGTAAGTGCCGAGAGATGACCGCCAGATGCTGAAAGTTTTCGCCACTTCGATCATCCAAACGCTGCGCCAGCGCGGCTTTCAGGCCTACCTGGTGGGGGGATGCGTGCGCGATCTGCTACTGAATCGAAAGCCGGCAGACTATGACATAGCGACCAGCGCAACTCCTGAGCAAGTGATGGAAATCTTTCCTGATACTTATGCCGTGGGAGCGCAGTTCGGCGTAGTCCTGGTGCCGGCGCCGCCCGAGCATCGGACGGACGGAGAAGAAAGCGTCGCAGGGAAAACCGCTGAGGTGGCAACTTTCCGCAGCGACCTTGGCTACTCGGACGGACGCCATCCCGATGAAGTGCGATTCAGCCAGGATCCGCGTGAGGATGTTGCCCGCCGGGATTTCACCATCAATGGCATGTTACTTGATCCGCTGACGAATGAAGTTCTTGATTACGTTGGTGGGCGTGAGGATCTCGAAGCCGGAATCATCCGTACAATCGGCGATCCCGAGCGGCGCTTTTCAGAAGACAAACTGCGCATGCTGCGCGCAATACGCTTTGCGGCGCGTTTTGGCTATCAAATCGACGCCGAGACCATGACCGCTATTCAACATCGGGTGCACGAAATTCGAGTTGTCTCCCGCGAGCGGGTTCGTGATGAACTCACAAAGATGCTCACCGAGGGCCACGCTAGACAGGCATTCCTTCTGCTGGATGAGAGCGGACTGCTGAAGGAAGTGCTCCCCGAAATCTCGATCATGAAGGGTGTCCAGCAGCCGCCGGAGTTTCATCCCGAGGGGGACGTGTTTGTGCACACGCTGCTGCTCCTGGATCATTTGCCGCACCCGTGTCCGCCAACTCTGGCGTGGGGCGCGCTGCTGCACGACGTGGGCAAGCCCACAACATTTCGTGCAGCTCCCGACCGTATCCGATTCGACAACCATGTGGAGGTCGGCGTCAAGATTGCCGAAGAAATCTGCGAGCGCCTACGGTTCTCCAGTCACGACACGGCTCAAGTTCTAGCCTTGGTCGACAACCACATGCGCTTCGGTCATGTCTCGCGCATGAAGGAGTCAACGCTCAAGAAATTCATTCGCATGCAGAACTTCGACGAGCATCTCGCGCTGCACCGTGCCGACAGCCTGGCCAGCCATGGAAACCTGAGCACTTATGATTTCATCCTGGGAAAACTCGCCGAGATTCCGCCTGAAAAAATCCGCCCGGCTGCATTGATTACGGGCGACGACCTTATCTCGGCCGGTTATGCGCCCGGACCACGGTTTCGCGAAATCTTAGAGACCGTCGAGGATGCGCAACTCGAAGGTAGACTAGCGTCGCACGACGCGGCCCTCGATTTCGTAAGACGCGAGTTCCCACTCTGAGCGCGGCCGCTCAGGGAACGCACACACGATAACGGGAGTGCTAGAATCGGAATTCGTGATTTTCGATTGTTAGCGGTACAAGCGGGAGAATATTCCTTGCGGGAGTCAGCGATGCAACAAGCAGGCGCGGGATTAGAACGGATCGTGGCGGGCTCTTTGCGGCGTGTGCCGCAGGCCGAGGCTCCGCTGCTCGCTTGGCCGCTGGTTTGCGGTTCGGTTGTGGCCGAGCGTACGCAAGCCACGGACTTTGCCGATGCAGTGCTGCGCGTCGAGGTTCCTGATGCCGGATGGAAACGCGAAATGCAGAACCTGGCTCCGCGTTATCTTGCCGCGTTGAATCGTTATGCCGGACAAAAAGTTAAACGGATCGAGTTTCTGATTCGCCGTGGATAAGCCGGGCGACTTGAAACTGTTTTCCACGGACAAACATTCCAGAAGACAAACATTACAGAAAATGAAAGTTACGGAGAAGGATGTTTCGTACGTCGCCGATCTGGCCAACCTGGATCTTTCCGCGCAAGAGCGCACTGGCATGTTGCGGGATTTGAACTCCATTCTTGACTACGTCGAGCGGCTCAACGAACTGGACGTTACGAATGTGGCCCCGATGGCACAGGTTTCCGATCGTTATGGCATCGACGACTCCAAACCGGGCAGCGACAGATTTTCGTACGCGAACCGGGAGGATATTGTGGAGGGGCTGCGCAAATCTCTGTGCCAGGAAATCGCGCTGGCGAACGCTCCAGACGCCGACGGAACATTTTTCCGAGTGCCGAAAGTGATTGAACGATAGGTATCCAGTGATCAGTGGCCAGTGGTCTGTCGTCCAGACACAGGATGTTGGGCTTTTGCGGATTCTGTAATTCTCCAACCGACCACTAAGCACTGACCCTTTTCCGATGACCCCGACCCAGCTAACCATCGACGGCGCACGCTCCGCGGTGAAGGAGCGAAAGACGACTGCGCTCGCGCTCGCCGAAGCGCACTACGACCGAATCCAAAAAGAGGATGCACAAATCGGTGCCTTCCTTACTCTTTGCAAGGAGCGCGCTCTCGATCAGGCCGACCGCATGGACCGTATCGCCGCGGAGGGCAAGCCGCTGCCGCCTCTTGGCGGTGTGCCGGTCGCGATCAAGGATGTAATGTCGACGCGCGGCGTGCGAACCACTGCGGGATCCAAGAGCCTCGCCAAATACATTCCGCCCTATGACTGTACAGCAGTAGCGCGCATGGAGGCGGCGGGAGCTGTGATCCTCGGCAAAACGAATTGCGATGAGTTTGCCATGGGTTCTTCGAACGAGAACTCGGCGTTCCATCCCGTGCGCAATCCCCGCGATTTAAGCCGAGTCCCAGGTGGTTCTTCGGGAGGTTCTGCAGCCGCAGTGGCCGCTGATATGGCTGTGGTCGCGCTTGGTTCAGACACCGGAGGCTCGATCCGGCAGCCGGCATCGTTTTGCGGTGTGGTGGGATTGATGCCAACCTACGGGCGCGTCTCGCGCTATGGTCTAATCGCTTTTGCATCTTCGCTCGATCACATTGGACCATTGACGAGAACGGTGAAGGACGCGGCAATTGTGCTGCAAACCATTGCCGGGCGCGACCCGATGGATTCAACCTCGTCGGACGTGCCGGTTCCCGACTACGTCGCCGAACTTCAAAAGCCGGTGCGCGGATTGAAACTGGGCGTAGCCAAAGAATATTTCGGCGAGGGACTCGACGACGAAGTCCGCCACGCAGTCGAATCCGCGATCGATACGTTGAAGAGCCTGGGCTGCGAGGTTGTCCCGGTTTCCTTGCCGCACACGCCCTATGCAATTCCTACCTATTACTTGATCGCAACTGCGGAAGCGTCTTCGAACCTGGCCCGCTACGATGGTGTGCGCTACAGCTATCGCGCGCCCGAAGTGAAGTCGCTTCCGGAGATGTACCGGAGCAGCCGCGATGATAGCTTCGGCGCCGAGGTAAAGCGCCGTATTATGCTGGGCACCTACGCTCTGAGTGCCGGCTATTACGATGCGTATTATCTGAAAGCACAGAAAGTGCGCACGTTACTGACGCGAGATTTCGAAGAAGCCTTTCGCACAGTGGACGCGATTGTCACTCCCACGAGCCCGACTGCCGCGTTTCGGCTGGGTGAAAAGTCGAATGATCCACTAGCGATGTATCTGGCCGATGTGTACACGGTCACGGCAGATTTAGTGGGCATTCCGGGAATTTCTATCCCTTGCGGCGAGACGCGCGAAAAGCTGCCGATCGGGCTGCAGATTCTGGGGAAGCATTTTGAGGAGTCGACAATTCTGCGCGTTGCTCATGCCTATGAGCAGGCGGCTTGATTGGACTTCAGGCTGGCTCGTAGTAGCGCTCTCCGGCGCATGACCGGCAAAGCACTTTCTCATCTCTGCGTACTTCCCTGCGGAAGTTGATGCCTTCGCCGCACGCCGCACACACCACGCGATCGCCTTTGTATCCAGGAAATTCTTCGGGCGGCAGCTCGACCTTCACCCACTGGAAAGTAAATAGATCATCGTCGCTGATTTCGCGGTAGGCCCGCATCTGCTGCTGATTCTTGTCTGCGATTTCAGGATGCATCTGCCGGGCCAGAGCTTTAGACGATTCTTTTGCCGCAATGCGAATTGCTCTGCCTGTGCTGACGTCCACGAACGTCGCCGCAACTTTTCCCCAATCGCGGAACTTCAAGGCACGCTTGCCCAGGCGGCAGCCGGTGACCACGGCAACGGCATCGGTGGCGCAGCGGTCGATTTCGACGAAAGTGACGAGCCGTTTGCGTTCTTTGCCGTGCGGATCTTCGATCCCAAGTTTCGCGAGACCCAGCATCGCCAGGCGAACGCCCAAGACCTGTCCCGCGCACAGATGCCCGTGAGCTAAGTCGGCGTCGCGGAGATATTCATCGAGAGATTTCATAAAGCCTGCGGGGCTTCAGGTCTCAGCTTACCACCCGCAGGAATTACTTTCTTCTCCAGCGGACGCCGTCCTTTGTGTTCTCGATAATCACCCCGGCGGCGGACAGTTCCGCACGCAGCGCATCAGAAGTCTTGAAGTCACGGGCTTTGCGAGCCGCCTCCATTTCGTCGATTTTCTTTTGAATATCGGCGTCAGAGAGTTGGCCGGATTGCACCGCTTCTCGCAGCTCCGGAGTGATGTCTTTTTCGCGGCCCTCGGTAGGTGCCCACTCGAAAACTTGCTTCATCTTCGCGGTATCATCGTCCGCGATGACCGCAAAAACCTCATCAAATTTCTCCAGCGCTGCCAGTAATGGCTTGGCGTCGTCTTTCTTGACTTGGCTTGAATCCAGCGCGGAGTTAGCACTGCGTACCATCTCGAAGATCGCAGCCTGCGCCTGCGCCGTATTGAGATCGTCTTCGAGCGAAAGCCGCATGCGGTTGACCGTCTCCCCGGCGAGCGATTGCATTTCGGAGTTTGACCCTTGAGGGAAATTGCCTGTAATCAGCCGCTGGCGAAAATTGCGCAGCCGCTCGACCGATACCGCAGCCTGTTTGAGGCCATTGAAGGTAAAGTTGAGCTGGTTGCGGTAGGGCACCGACGTCAGCAAATACCGGATCGACGACGGTTTGTGTCCTTTCAACACCAGATCACGAAGCGTGTAGAAGTTTCCCAAGCTCTTCGACATCTTCTCGCCTTCGACGAGAAGAAAACGCACGTGAAACCAGAAGCGCGCAAACGTTTTACCCGTCATCGATTCCGATTGTGCAATCTCGTTTTCGTGATGCGGGAAGACGAGATCCTCTCCGCCGGCGTGCAGATCGAAGCTCTCACCCAATTCTTCCATCGACATCACCGAACATTCCAGATGCCAGCCCGGACGCCCCGGCCCAATCGGCGAGTCCCACGAAGCTTCACCCGGCTTGGGCGCCTTCCACAAGGCGAAGTCGCGCGCGCTGTCTTTGTCATATTCGTCAAGGTCAACGCGGGCACCGTCGAGCATTCCGCCAAAATCTTTCTTCGACAGTCTTCCATATCGCGGAAAGCCGGCAATGCGAAAGTAATAGGACCCATCCTCGGTTCGGTAGGCAACGCTTTTTTCCACCAGCTTAGCCACGAAATCCGCCATCTCGGAGATATGATCGGTGGCGCGCACCAGCGTGGGTTGCTCGATGCCAATCATCGCAGAATCCTCGAGGAAGGCTTTTTCATACTTCGCGGTGTACTGCCGAACGCTGAGTCCGTCGCGCGCCGCGTTGCGAATGATCTTGTCGTCCACGTCCGTGATGTTCATCACGTAACGCACTTTATAGCCGGACTGGCGCAAGAATCGCTGCAGCATGTCAACCGCAATAAAGGTGCGGAAGTTGCCAATGTGCCCATAGTCGTAGACCGTGGGGCCGCAAGCATACATGCGCACTTCGTTATCTCGCAGCGGATGGAATTCCTCGATCTGCGAGGACATAGTGTTGTAAAGGCGTAGGGCCATAGGGTGATTGCGGCGGTCAGAGATGAACCCTCAATTCTAGGGGGATGCAAGAAAAAGGGTCAACTCGCGCGTGCGTCGGGCAGTGTCTTAAGTAATGTGTTTAAGACCCTACCGTGCGGCTACCGAAGAGTGGGAGGCGAGCACATGAGTGTGCGACCGCAACCGGTGTTGCACTAGAAAAACATAATGCAGTGCAGAGATAATCGTGAAGGCGAACGTCGCACGCAGGAAAACGGTACGCGTAATCCAGATCCAGCGTGCCGGCCGTATCGAAAAGAGCATCACGAAGAATACGGCCGCGATCTGGGAGAAGGTGTTCGCCTTCCCGAAGATGCTTGGCCGAAAATCGCGCAATCCCGAAATCGCAAATAGCACCGCGCTTGCGGCGAGGATCGAAATATCGCGGCTGAAAACCAGCACCGTGAACTTCCACGGAATCTTGTGAAGAATCGAGAGTACCGGAAACATGGTGCTCAACAATAGCTTGTCGGCAATGGGGTCGAGATATTGGCCGAGTAATGTTTGCTGGTGCAGCTTACGAGCCAACAGCCCGTCCAGGCCATCGCTGAAGCCGGCAACCACAAAGAGAACCAGCGCCCAGAAATAGCGGCCGTCTACCAATTCGATCACGATAAACGGAACAAAAGCCATCCGCAGCAGCGTAAGCTGATTCGGCGCGGTAAATATTTGCGAAAGCTTCATGCCGGATCCTTCGCCGCTGCGGAAACATGCGCGGCGCGCGGATCGACGGTCTCGCCAGCGATTCCGCTAACTCCGCGAGATCCCAGGACCGCGGCGGGATCCAGTCCCGTCTTCGCCGAAAAGCGCTGCGAAAGCGATGGCAGACTGCCATCAGGAAGATCAAGCTCGATTCGCTCAATCCGATGCATGGGGAAAAACACAACTGCCGGCGTAAATGGCTCGCCATCTTTCACCATCACGACCAGATCTTCGAACGACGCCAGCTCGATGCCAGTGATGCTCAACCCTTCGGCGGCAAGCGCCAGAATCATGCCCCAGAATTTGTCCCTGGGATTGCCCAGCGTGACAACGACCATGGACCCCGGGGAGAAAGGAGAACGCCCCGCGGTCGGCGAGGCGGAACGTACATCTTCAGAGTGCGACGCTTTCGGCATAGCACGATTGTCGCCGCCATGGTTGCAACTTGGCAACAGCAATCGCAATTCGCTACGCCTACGGAAAGCAGTGGCGTGGCCTGCCAAGCATTGCGGGAACAGACCAACGACATTAGAATAAGTGCAGCGTAGGCGCGTAGCTCAGTTGGTTAGAGCGCTACCTTGACACGGTAGAGGTCGCTGGTTCGAGTCCAGTCGTGCCTACCATTTATCTCATTGAATCCGCTCAGTCGCGAGCGGCAGGTTCTCTCCGAGTTTGGCCAACTCGTCACCATTGGTCACCAATACAGAAAGATTTTCGACTGCCTTGCGCTGCGCTGCGGGAATCGAGATGGTGTAAATTTCGAGGGTCGTGGACATCTTCGAGTGACCCAACTGCGCTTGCGCCTCTCTGAGCGTGGCTCCCGCGTGCTGCAAAAGCGTCGCGTGAGTTCGGCGCAGAGTGTGCCAGTTGAGCCAAGGCATCCCGAGCTTCCGTCCTACCGGCTTCAGATGATGATGGAGCAGGTTGGTGTCGCTGAACGGCGTGCCGTTGCGGGTGTGAAAAACTAGATGCTCTACCGATGCAGATTTCTCGCTCAGACGCTTGAGAGCGTCCTGGAGAGGTTCCGGCATGGGAAGAGTACGGCGGCTGCCCTTGGTCTCTGGCGTGCCGACCAGACCCCGGTAACAGGCCTGCTCGACGCGAATCTCGCTCGAGTGGAAATCGACGTCCCTCCAGCGCAAAGCCAAAATCTCGCCAATTCTCAGCCCGGTCAGCACTCCGACCAAAACCATCGTGCGGGCCGGTTCTTCGAGCGCAGCCAATAGCGGGGGTATTTGCTCGGGCATTAGCACGCGTTTTTCCCGGACAGCTTTCTTTTCCGGAAGATCGACCCCGATTGCGGGATTGTCTCCGGCAAAGAATCCCCATTTCTTGGCTGTGATGAAGATCTTCGACATCAGGTTCCGATAGTGGTCGGCGCATTCCCAACCCAAGCCACCGGCCATTTTCTGCAGTGCAAACTGCTGCAGATCTAACGTCCCGATGTCGCAAAGACGAGAATCTCCAAAAGCAGGTAAAAGATGTTTTTCGAGTGTGCGGCGATAACGTTGCTGGGTAGAGAGTTTCAGGGAGGGGAAGAAGTTCGGGACAAAATACTTGTCCGCGAACTCCCGGAACGAAATCGCGGAGAAGGGTGTCACCTTCCCGAAATTTAACGGGCGAAGATGCTCTTCGGCGGCTTTTAACGCTTGCCGTCGAGTCATGCTCGTTACGGGCGCGAGAATAACGGACTCTCGTTTCCGTCCTATTTTGCCATCCGGGTTTATACAGTCTGCCCACCACTGCAGCTCCCATACGGGGTTTCGTTTTCCGCGTTTACGGATATTTCCCTTCTGATAACGTCGGCGAGCCATTTCTTTTTGCCAGCCTCCTAACTGGGCTAGCTCGCCTTGCTTTTCCGTGATGGGAAGTATAGCCATAAACGCTCTTAAAATCGTTAATTCTTAAGTCCGGTTAAATTTGCTAAACGGACTTAAATTGCGCATATTTATTTAGCGAGTTGTTCGAGTTCTTTGAATAAATTCTCCAGCTTTGTTTTCAGCAAGTTGCAGGCGCGTACCTTGTCTTCGTCGCGGATTAAGAAACCTATTTGCGATTGGAGCCGTTCGATCTGCTCCTTAACCCCGTTAATTTCGGTTAAGAGCGCTTGTATCCGATAAACCTGCTCCGCTCGTTCCTTGAACGGGATCTCGTGTTTGGCAGCATCGCGCAACAACTTTTCAAGGAGTTGGATTCCGTGAGGTCTGCGGACAAAGAGTTGTATCCCGCACGGATTGCACACGAAATACGGTTTCCGGTTTTTGTCGGTGCGTTTGTCGAGACTTGCTCCGCACAAGAAGCAGGGTAAATATGCCATTCTGGTCTCCTTCAACGTTAACGTTGTAATCCGGCTTTTAAGGCCATTTAGCCGTTCAAAATCACAGTGAATGATTCCAACATTTGATCTTCATCCAATTTCTCCGCAGTCACCTCTGCGGCGTAAACATCCCTCAATCGGTAAATCGAGACCCGTAAGAACTCCCACTGGACCGCAGTCGGCCTCTTCTCAAAGAGCTTTATTCCGTGCGAAGTCGTAACCCTTCTGCAACGCAAAGGAGCCGACATCAGCAATTCTTTTGTCAGATATTTGGAGATGTAGTGGGAAACCCGATGTACGTCCACAAACTTGATATCGACCATGAAGCCTCCGCCGACAGCAACCCAGGATTTCCGTATCCATTCGAGAGGGATGTACCGGTCGATCAGGATGTGAAGGTGGGGATTTCCGTTCTTGTAAAATTCCAGGACACGGATGTATTGCGGAGCGACTCCGTACTCACGCTGCAAATAAACTCGCAATTTGGCGAAGGCTGCGCTCAAATAACGAACGGGATCGCCCTCAATCTTCTTTGGATCCAGGGTTAACGTAAGAAATCTTTGGAGTTGCATCGCCTCCGCTTTCTCTCGGATAGCGTGCTTGAGCTGCTTCGCTTTGTTGGGGGCGCAACGCGAACAATTCCAGCATTTGCAGTTGACGCGAAGGAATCGCGTTTCCGGAGAGTTCGGAGCCTTGCCGCGCACCGTGAACCTGCCACAATGCTTGTTCCGGCCCAACTCCTTGTTACGATTAACCTGTATTTGGTCAAGAGAAGAAGGCGTGGCGGCTTCGCCGCCACCGGGGACTCTGTCCCCGGACCCCTGCCCACTTTTAGTCTGGGGAGGGTGAGAGGAAAAAACTGGAGGGCAAGCCTCTGGCTTTCGGCCAGCTGTTGGTGGAGTTGTTGGCCGTCCCAGACCCGGACCGGAGTGGTCAACCGGCTCCCCGGAATTGTTTCGGACCGCACCCCGCTTGCCCATAACCGAACCATCCCAGCCGTCCTGTCGAAGCCGCTCTAGGGAAATCGGAGACAATTCGGAAACTTGATGATGATCTCGTGCCACGATTGGGATTTTGTATGACGATCATCGTGGGAAGGAATAACAATCGATCTGTGGCGGAAAAGCGGGTTTTTCTGACAACAATTCGGATGAGAATAATTGGCGTAAATTTTAGAGGGATATCTTCACAGCGAGACGCCGAGCTTGTCGAATGTCTTCTCGCGATGTGCTGAATGTCAACTCATAATCAGAACCAGCCAGTGCCTCAGCGAGCACCCGCGCTCTGGCAGGAAGATCTTTTTTGGCTCGCTCAAGAAGCTTCGGATCATCTAGCGCCTGCTGAAGTCGCGTTGTGTGACGGCTCAAGAATTCACAAGCCTTGTGATGATCTTGTTCGAGATAGCACAGAGTGTCAGCTAGAGTGCGGCTTGTTTTCGGAAACGATATGAGCTTTAGGATCGCGGGTTCCAGGAGATGAGCGATTTCGAGAAGCCGCAGGTGTTGCCCTACTGGCAGCTTTCGCTTAGCACCGGAATGGAACGTGAAAGTCTTGCCGAGTTTCTTAAGAGATCTCCTCAAAACCGTGGAATTCCCGCAGGCCAGGAGCCTACGCATTTGATCTCTCGTCAATTTGCACTCAATCGAACGCTCGTGAACCCACGCTAAGACCGCAGCGCGGTCGCCACTCGTGAAGGCTTCGTATAGCCACGCCTCCCACAACTCCGAATCCCGTTCGAGAAGTGTCAGCATCTTGAAGGCAAACTTGCCGGAGGACAGTTCCTCATCTGTCGGAATTGTCGAAAATCCGCCCGTCAATACGTACTGAACGAGCCACGGTTGTCTGGGATCGAGTATGCAATCCACGAATTGCTCAGCAAAGCGCTGGTATTCAGCGTCGCTGATTTTCGACGGCAGATTTGACAGAGCCTTCTTCACGTAAAATGGATTACCGCACTGAGGGCTCGTCGATATAGTGCCTCTCTAGATTCGCGTGACACTCAGGCTGTCGTGATGTTTTCGGCATCCGCTAATCCGAGTGAAGCGAGTGCGCGCACGATCTTTGCTGTTTCCAAGCTGACCGTGATTACTTGGCCAATGAGTCGAAGGATGTACTGCGGGTCGTCGCCGCGATTAGGGTCGTTAGTTATGCCGCTGCGCTTGTCGGTTGAGACTTGATATTGATCGATGACCCATTCCAGGCCGCAGCGGTTGCCGAGGCGGTAGTCGTAGGTCTCATTCGGGATGCCGCTCAGGGTTAGGAATCGGTTGTAGGTAAGCGTTGTCTTGTCCTTGCTCAGCTTCATCTTGGTAACGCGGTAGTCGAGTTTCTTTCCTGCTTTTTCTGTTTTCGTCAGCTTGTACTCGGGTTGCTGTTCGTAGTGGACGTGGAGTTCGGCTAAGCGCTTCCCGGCCTTCGCTAACAAGGCGAAAACTTCAAAATCCTTCACAACAGAGGGCACGGGCGATGCAGAGGCGAACGGGATGCGGGGAAGTTCGCGGCGGAGGTTGGCGGCGTAACGGGCGCGGTATTCGGGGTGGTGGAGGATGGCGTAGATGTAGTGGAAGATGTCCCACTTGGTAATGGATCGGTCGTGGTAGTGGGTGCGGAACTGTTCGAGGGCCCAGTCGGTGATGTTCTCGCGGCGGTGGGTGCCGTCTTCGGCGTAGGTGAAGAAGGGGAAGCACTGGGAGCCGCCCTGAGGCATGAGGTTCGGGATCATGTTGACAGCGAGCGCGTAGTGTGGACCTTCAGTGCCAATCTTCTCCCAGATCACGATGTTCTCGGACTCTTGGGTTGGGAATATACAGTGGAAGAGATAGACTTCCTCGTTGAATAGGCGATCGAAGAAGAAATATTGTTGACAGAACGGGCGGTACATTGACCTGCGTATCTTGCCCTCGCTGAATTCGGCTTTGCGTCCACGCTTTAGATCCTGTTTTAGGTCTCGGCTCCAGCTAATACGTGTCTCATCGTATCCGACGAAATTGTCAAGATCAGGCGGCTTGCCGGAATGAATGTATCTGCCAACTTCTTCGTTGTAGAACTTCATGGACGCGCTGACATTTCGTTTGAGATCGTCCCTTCTGAAGTTGTAGGCCCACGCGTCCCGGTTGGTATTAACGCCGAGGCTGTAGAGGGCGAACGCCGCCGGCGGCGCGGGTAGTGACTTGTCCGGATTGCCCGTAGGCAGGAAGCTTTCGAATTCCAAGTGCAGGCCCCGTGTAAGCCACGTGTCTTTGTCGTCCGGTTGTAGTGTTTGCCATTTAATCTTGTTGATGAGGTCGTTTGTTTCCAGAAACTGGAATTTCTGTTCTTTGCGCCAGAAAGGATCTACGTCCGCATATTCGATGTTCGCCCGCCGTGCGGGAACTGGCTGACCTTGTACTTCTCGTAGGTGCCAGTCACTTCAATGAACTGTATCTGCCAACCTGCGTGCTGCTCCACGGCGTCACGGATGCTCTTCAGCATCTCTTCGGGAATGTTCTCTGCTTCGCTGACGTCACGGTTCATTACGAACTGACCGAACAGCAACCGTGCTTGGTATGTCGTTACACTCATAAAATCTCAGTCTCTTTCTGTGGCGGCGGGAATGCCTTGTTTGGACTGCCGCTCTTTCCGCTTCGCTATTTCGGAATGTCATTTTCGTGATGATCCCTTTTTGACGACGCGTGATTTCTATAGATGGGCAGCGTCGCGAGGACTGCTGAGCTCGAAGGACACCAGCGGGAAGTACAACTATGCGGTCTACAAGAAAGCTACTAGGCCAGTCCGCATGTTAAACAAAGCGCTGTACACGTTCCTGAGGGTTGTGGGGCCAAACCGATACACGATCATCATGAAGTACTTGTCGTTCGTTTCTGTGTTGCGAAATCAGCCGGGCGTATTGTCTCCTGACTGAAGTGTGGAAACGGCAGGATTCCAAACTAGATCTTCACGACGTTTAACAACAGATCAAAGAACGTTCGGGAACAGTATCGATGACGAGTGGTAGGCGCGTTTGTAGGCACCAAGTTGGAAGTAATATGATATCGGCAATGTTGGAGTAACTGGCGTGATTTCGCTCTTGCTTGCAGATGGAGTCCTATTAGTCTCGCTCGTAGTGTCTCTTGGGACTTATGTTAATGTGAGTAAACGTGAGCATAGCTATTTTAACGTGCTCACACCTTCATTTATCATCAGCGTCCCGGCATATTATCTCCTGCCGTGGGGTTACTTCCACGCCTTTGGAAATGAGAACAGCGTTTACGCTTACACTTACGTGTACACTACGCTTGCCGTGGAAAATGTTGCATTTGCTTACATGTACACGCGATCAACAAGACTGCTGATCCGATTGCCTTTTGGCTATTCTTATCACAACTTCGATTTCGTAGCGTTCGGATTCATTGGACTGGCATTCTTGATGTACGTGCCCATTTTGTTGCAGTTCCCGGAGTATCTCTTGGATCCGCGACAGATATATGTCCACACACGAACAGGTTTCGGAGTGAATTACTTTATATCAAGCAGGCTAGCGTATTTGGCTGTCATTCTGATTCAGTTTAGTGGACAGTCTCGAAGGGTTAAGGGTCTTTTAATACTAATAGGAGCGGTGATACTTGCGCTTCATGGCAGCAAGGGACAGGTACTTTCTCTTGTTCTCTTGGTGGTTCTTTTCCACGTATATGTTAGAAAGCGCACGCTCGACTTTCTTGCCTCATTATTTGCGTGTCTGGGCCTGTCTTTGCTGCTATTTCTGTTATTTGCTGCAACAATGGCACTCGGTGATAGCCCAGCCGAGATGGAGGAACTACTTACACCGTCCGCTGTATTTGCGTGGGCATACGCGAACACGATAAACTTTCAATTGCATGACTTCGCTGGCACACAAGACCTCGGCACCAGAGCGCACTGTCGTCTCGGGAAGTGTTGATTCTAAGATGTCATCTCAAAAGAAACAAAAGACGATCGTCTATGGCGCATTCAAAGCAATGGGAGACTTGCTGAATGCGGCACCAGTAATCGCTTCGCAGTTGAATGCCGGACACCGGGTCAAGCTTCTGCTCTTCCCCAACCCGGCTTTGGAGGAGTTTTCCCATTTGATCGATTTTGGTTCAAACCATGAAAACTTAGAGGTCGTGCATCTGCCAGTGTCAGGCCATTTTAGCGACTTCCAGAAATTCTTTTCGCGCATGCGACGCATTCAGCCCGATCTGGTTTGGATCTCACCCCACGCTCCGGGTCCGTCTTCCAGTTGGAAGATACCGCTTCTTCTTTGGTTTACCAAGAAACTCTTTTGGAGAGAGACGACAACACTGGCAGGCGCTGAAAGTGAGCGCCTTTCAGTGCTGTTCGACGTACAGGTTCGAGTCGATCGGAACTTGCCGATGATGGAGCGGGAGTGGGTTGCATTTTCCATGCTGGGCAATGGACGTGCCACAGCGTTCCACGCGGTAACTTTTGTCGAGGCGATCGGGAAGTGCAGGGAGGAACAGCCGAAATACGATCTCCTGATTCATCCAGGGGCGAACGCGCCCAACCGGACCTGGCCGTACGATCGATTCGGGGCTGTTGTTTGCATGATCCCCGAGAAATACCGAGTCGCGGTGCTCGGACTTCCGCAGGAGCTTGAGTTGATGCGTACCGCGCTTCCCCCGGACCGCGGCATTCAGTTTCTAACAGGCACGCTGCAAGAGGCGATTAGCGCTATTGCGCGCGCACGCGTTGTTCTTGCCATGGATAGCGGAGCTGCGCATTTTGCTCAGGTTCTTCACGTACCCACCGTAGCTCTCTTCGGTAAGTCGGATCCCCAGACAATAATCAGCCGCGAGGGGAGCGTGATGCCGATTTATGAGCGGAAATTCCCCTGCCAGCCTTGCGGAAGAGCCGTGTGCAGTCAACCGGAGGTCTATTGCATGAATACGATTACTGCTGAAACTGTAGCCAACGCTCTGCGTCGTCAGCTGGAGCCCAAGGCTGGCGAAAGAAGGTAGCCGGCCTCGTGTTCAGAAACCTGTAGGATGTTGTTCCGCGTTCAGGGAATCCTGCATAATAAAAGGGCATACTTAGCCGGCGTATCGAAGCGATCTTTGTAGAGGCGGGTCATGTACATAGTTACGGGCGGGGCGGGGTTTATCGGCAGCAATCTGATCTGCGAACTCAACTCCTACGGCATCACCGACATACTGGTCGTCGATCACTTCGCTAAGGTGCGCAAACTCTTCAACTTGCACGGTGCGCGGTTCGTGGATTACATGGACAAACAGGAGTTTCGCACCGCACTGGAAGAGAAGGCGCTACAAATCCCACGGGTCCAGGCAATTTTCCATCAGGGGGCGTGCACCGACACACTCGTGGATGACGGCGTCTACATGATGGATAACAATTTTACCTGCTCCAAACAAGTACTGGCATATGCGGCCGAGCACGGATCCCCAATGATATATGCATCAACTGCGGCAGTATACGGACTGAGCGGACCGGGGCGCTTTACACCGACACCAGACAACGAGAAACCGTTGAATGTGTATGGGTTCTCGAAGTTGGCGTTCGATCAGCACGTTCGCAACCGGATCGCCCGGGAGTCGCTGCCGATCACCGTGGTCGGTCTTAGATACTTCAACGTCTACGGCCGACGGGAAGAGCATAAGGGCCGTATGGCCTCGGTAGTCCATCATTTCTCAAGGCAGATCAGAGAGAACCGAGCCGTGCGGTTGTTTCAGGGCTCGGGCGGTTACGGGGACGGCGAGCAACGGCGGGATTTTGTCTTCGTCCGCGATTTGGCTCGATTGAGCATGTTCTTTGCTCAGGTGGGTCCATATGCTCCGCGACTCAGCAAGCCGCTGAAGACTTATCAGGGTGTGGTCAATGCCGGATCTGGCCGGGCGAGAACCTTCAATGAAGTAGCCTGGGCTTTGATGCAAGTCCATGGCGAAGCAAAAATCGAATACATCCCAATTCCCAAAGACCTGCAGACGCGCTACCAGCACTTCACAGAGGCGGATTTGACGGGTCTTCGGGAGATCGGGTGTGATCTAGTGTTCACGCCGCTCGAGGAGGGAATTCGAGAGACGTTTTCCCAAATCGAACAAGTTCCGGCTTGAGGCATCTCACGAGAGGTATTTCTCGACAGCATCGGCCAGAGTATTGGCCACTGCGTCGGCAAGGGCAATAGCCTCCTCTATACCGCGTTTCCGAGTCTCCGGGTCACCCTGTATGAAGATTGCGGATAAGCCGAGATTGCGGGCAGCTTGGATATCAGAGATTGAGTCACCGACGACGATACTGTTTGGGGCCGATGCCTCGGGGAAATCCTTGAAAGCCTGTTCAAATAAACCTGTTTTCGGTTTTCTGCAGTCGCATTCGTTTTTATCGTGCGGGCAGTAGTAAAAGGCATCGATATGCGCATTATGCGTAGCCAAATGCTCTTGCAATTTCCTATGGAGGGTCTCGACTTCGGCGCGGGTAGAGAGTCCCAGCGCAATTCCGCGCTGGTTACTAATAATGATGACGGAGCGGCCGGAGCGATTCAGGGCGGCGATAGCGGATTCGACACCCTCAAGGAGCTCGAACTCACGCCAGGAGCGAACGAATTGACCTTCAGGGAGTTTGCGATTGATTACTCCATCGCGATCCAGAAAAACGTACTTGACGCCGGGGAATGTGGTCGTTCTCGGTAACAAGGCCATCCAGGGTAGATTGTATGATAGCAATCAGTCTTGATTTTGGGTTTGGTCAATCAGTACCGTAGCCCCGGTACGGAGCCGAAATGTCAACGCCTGCAGATGTGTCGGAAATCTTCGAGAAGGCCCTCACAGATCATCTGACCGTGATTCAAGCACTGCTCGCACAACAGCCGGTGTTGAGGCGGATTGCAGCAGAGATGACTCGAGCTATATTGGCCGGGAGGAAGGTGTTGTGGTGTGGAAATGGTGGAAGCGCAGCCGATTCGCAGCATCTTGCCGCGGAACTGGTTGGGCGTTTTCGCCGGCAGCGGCGTGGACTGCCGTCCATCGCGTTGACCACCGACACCTCGATTCTGACGGCGGTTGCCAACGACTGTGGCTTTGAGGAGGTGTTTCGCCGACAGGTGGAAGCGTTGTGCGCGGCGGGAGACGTTTTGGTAGGCATTTCCACATCCGGCAACAGCAAGAACGTGTGCCTTGCCTTGGAGTGTGCCAAAGAACTCGGCGCGTTCACGGTTGCGCTTACAGGAGGGGATGGCGGAGCGATGGCCCTGATCGCTGATGAATCATTATGCATAGCGTCGAAGGACACGGCGCGCATCCAAGAGGCGCATATTTTGTGCGGGCACGTATTATGCGACTGGATCGAACTGAACGCCGGCAAAGCTCCTCTTATCAAGAACGGGGTCCTCTCGCGATGATTCAGTCCCTCCATCAAGTCATAGAGCTCATCGAGAGTGCCTGGAGCAACGCACACGTACTCGTCATAGGCGATCTTATGCTGGACCGCTACATCTGGGGCGACGTCACACGGATTTCCCCAGAAGCGCCCGTGCCGATCGTCCGCGCCATGCATTCCAATGAGCGTCCTGGTGGCGCCGCCAATGTCGCGATGAATGTTGTCGGCCTAGGTGGCAAGGCGACCCTGTTTGGGTTCCTTGGTGAAGATGCCGATGGCGCGTCGCTGGAAAAGCATCTGCACGAAGGCGGAGTCGAGTCGCGGGCTATACGTGTTTCTGCACATCCCACTACCACAAAACTCAGAGTGCTCTGCGGAAGACAGCAGGTGCTGAGGGTTGATACCGAAATAACCGGTGGCTATCCGGACGAAGCCTATCAATCGTTGATCGAAAGAGTCGATACAGAATTGGCATCCGCTGAAGCGGTAGTGCTGTCCGACTATGCCAAGGGCCTTCTGACAGAGCATGTGTGCCAGCACCTGATCGGAGCGGCGCGTCGCCGCCGCATTCCGGTACTCGTCGATCCCAAACAGCGCAGCTTTGCGCGGTATCGTGGCGCCACAACAATTTGTCCTAATCTGGCGGAGTTGTCGGCGGTGACGGGGATTGCTGTAAGTGATCTTGACGCGCTATTGGCGGCCGGACGAAGGCTGACAACTGAGCTATGCCTGGATTGCCTGACGGCGACCATGAGTGAGAAAGGCATTGCTGTTCTTTGGGGAGACCGGAGTTTCATCGCTCCAGCCGTTGCCCGGCAGGTTTTTGATATTTCCGGAGCGGGCGATACGGTTATCGCAACGCTGGCACTAGCAATGGCAAACGGGCTGAAAATGGAAACAGCAGTTCAGCTCGGCAATGCGGCTGCAGGGATTGTGGTCGGTAAAATCGGAACAGTTCCGGTTACCAGAGATGAGTTGCTGGTGCATCTGATGCCCGATATCGAGTTGCAGTCCGAAGAAAAAGTGTCATCACTCGCGCACCTCAAGGTACGTGCAGCTGCATGGCGTTCCGCCGGTCAGAACATCGTGTTTACCAACGGCTGTTTCGATCTCCTACACATGGGGCACATTGCCTTACTGGAGGATGCCCGTCATGAGGGCGATCGCCTAATTGTTGCCGTCAACAGCGATACTTCGGCGCGCAGGCTGAAGGGACCAACCAGACCCATAGTGGGCGAACGCGAACGTGCCCGGATTCTGGCGGCCCTCGCGGCAGTGGATGCAGTGGTCATATTCGACGATCCAACGCCCCTACGCCTGGTCGAGACGCTCCGCCCGGATGTTATCGTCAAGGGAGGCGACTATAGGGAAGAAGCTGTAGTAGGCGGCAAGGAGGTCCGCTCGTGGGGCGGCCGAGTTAAGATCGTGCCTACCGTCAAGGGCTTCAGCACGACGGAGCTGATTGCAAAGCTCACGGCTCCGGTACATCAATGATGATGAGCCGCACGTTGCACTTGACTTTCACGATCACTCCCAGGATTCTGTGATGAATGTCGCCAGCCAACTTCGGCTAGTTCAGGATTCCGTGCTCAGAAGGGGACTGCAGGAAAAAGGACTACTTCGCGCCAAGGAGAGGAAATAGTGGCTTTACTAAAAATATGGCGAACGGTTCGGCAGCGTGGCCCACTTGGTGCCTGCAAGAAGCTACTGACGGTAGCCCCCGCATATCTACGTGGAATTAAGTGCTGGAGGGTAGGGCGATGCCAATGCTGCGAACGGCTTACGATTTTCCTCGGACAGCATAATAATTCTGCTGAGTTGCGGTCGTGCTTGCACTGCTCAGCCAATGAGCGATACGAACTGTTGGCAGCTGAGATTCGAAAGAGGTACGGAGACAGGCTTTCAGAGATGGACGTGCTGGAATTGGATCCACACTCGCCTTTAAGAAAGGTGCTTTCGCGGGCGCAGAGCTACACCCGCTCCTTTTATGAGGAAGGTTGCCCGACGATATCAAGGGATGGTGCGGTTTGCGAGGACATAACGGCGCTCAATTTCGGGAAGAATTCCTTCGACCTCATCGTATCGTCAGAGGTTCTTGAGCACGTGGCCTGCCTAGAGCGAGCGCTAAGCGAAAGTGCCAGGGTTTTGAGACCGGGGATCAAAATTAGATCATTGGTGGTCCAGATTTTGGAGTAAGGAAAACATTCAGAAACTCGTCACCAATTCGTCACCAAAACTAGGCCGTTTAGGGGTATTTCGACCTCTTCGAAAAACCGGAAAAGCAAGGGAGCTAAAGGGTTTTAGGTGTGATACCTTAAAATTGACACGGTAGAGGTCAGGAGTTCGAGTCTCCTCGTGCCTACCATTTTTTTTGGTACTTCCCGGCTTGATCATGTCCAACCCCGACACTTCAGACTCCCAAGTGACTGCCGAATCGGCCGCTGAAACCAGCGAGGCTTTTGGCGAGATGCTGTCGCAGTACGAGAAAAGCCACACGCGCAAAACTGAAGACGGCGGCAAGCAACTCGTGGGCACGGTCATTGTTGTCTCCGGCGACTCAGTTTTTCTTGATATCGGCTTCAAGAGTGAAGGCGTGCTGCCGCTATCTGTCTTGCAGGCTGCTGGGGAAACAGTAAAGCCTGGCGACAAGCTCTCCGTTTCTGTGAAAGGGCGCGATCCCGAGGGCTACTACCAACTCACCCGGGCCAAGGTCGAGCGGCCGAATGACTGGGCGACGCTGGAAAAGGCCTTCGCGGATAAAGCGACGATTGTGGGCACAGTAACAGGAGTGATTAAAGGCGGGCTCAGCGTGGATGTGGGCGTGCGTGCGTTTATGCCGGCCTCGCGCAGCGGAGCGCGCGACGCAGCTGAAATGGAAAAAATGGTGGAGCAGGAGATCCTCTGCCGGATCATCAAGCTCGATGTGGCCGACGAAGATGTTGTCGTCGACCGCCGCGCCGTCCTCGAAGAGGAAGAGCGCTCGGTGAAGGAGCGCCGCTATTCGGAGATGAAGGAAGGCGATACGGTGAGTGGGACGGTTCGCAGCCTCACCGACTATGGCGCATTCGTCGACCTCGGCGGCGTTGATGCGCTGCTGCACGTGAGTGACATCGCCTGGAGCCGTGTCAACAAGGCGGCGGACGTGCTTTCCGTGGGGCAGCAGCTCGAAGTCAAGGTGCTCAAGATCGCGAATGATTCCGGGAAACGGCGCATTTCAGTTGGCATGAAGCAGTTGCAGCCTCATCCCTGGGATGGGGTGGCCGGGAAGTACAACGTCGGCGAACGCGTGCGGGGCGCGGTTACACGTGTCGCCGAGTTCGGGGCGTTCGTGGAACTCGAACCGGGAATCGAAGGGCTGATCCATGTTTCGGAGATGTCTTGGGGGAAAAAACTGAGAAGCGCCAGCACGTTGGTGAAGCCCGGCGAGATTGTTGACACCGTAATCCTGGGAGTAAATGCAGGCGAGCGTCGCATCTCACTCGGGCTGAAGCAGGCGCTGGGAGATCCGTGGGCCGACGCGGCACAACGCTTCGCCGCAGGCACCGTGATCGAAGGACCGGTCGTCAGTATCACGAAGTTCGGCGCATTCGTTCAGCTTACCGAAGGCGTTGAGGGCATGATCCACATCAGCGACATGAGCGCGGAGAAGCGTATTAACCATCCGCAGGAAGTGGTGAAGGTTGGACAGCTGATTAAGGCACAGGTTCTCGCGGTTGATACCGAGAAGCGGCAGTTGCGGCTGGGTATAAAGCAACTGGTGCCCAGCGGGCTGGATGAATATATCGCCGAACATAAAGAAGGCGACGTTGTTTCCGGCCGCCTGATCGATATTTCAAATGGACAGGCGCGTGTAGAGCTGGGCGAAGGCATCGAGGCCAACTGCCGCATGAATGCGGCCACACCGACAACCGAGAAAGCCGAGACGGCGCCCTCTGCAAAGGCCGATTTATCCTCCCTGGGTTCAATGCTGCAGGCGCGCTGGAAGGGCGCCACGCCCGCATTGGACTCAAAACCTGAAGCCGCCCGCCCTGGACAAATTCGCAAGTTTAAGATTACGAAGCTGGATCCCTCCGCGAAGAAAGTTGAATTGGAGCTCGCGCAGTAAGAAGCACGGTCGGAGCAGAAATCAGAGACGCGCCCTGCCTGGTAGAAGAATTTCCCTTCCCGAATCAGATTCACCGAACCAAGTTCATATTGCGCATTCGCTCAGCGTTGCTCTTGACACTCACGCGTTCCCAGGTATATTACGAACCGTTACCTTTACTTTCGTTTGAGCACGATTCGGAAAAGCCTTAAGGCTTACTCTCGGGGAAAAAGCTCTTATGCACACGACACTCAGATTATGGTTCGCTCTGATCGTAGTAATTTGCGTTCTGTCCGCGGTACCGCAGAACTCCGCCTTGGCTACCGCGTCCACGGCAAAAATCGAAAACTCCAAACTCGCGATCGATGCGGACGGGAAAGCGGGCACGTACACGATTCGATCGAAAGAGAATCCACGCGACTGGCTCACCGGGGCGGTAGCGGCACAGGTGAATCATCGGTGGCTGCGTTCAGCCGACTATCGGCAACATGAGATACAGCAATCGCCTTTCAGTGACGACTTGGGAACGGGCTCGCAGCTCACGATTACCTACAGCGGATTCTCCGGCCAACCCGAACTCGTATGCAGCGTCCGGTTGCGCGCCGAATCAATGTTTGCGGAGATCGAAGTTCAGGTCCGCAATACCACCGGGGCGCAGATTACAGTGCAGAGCATTCGCATGCTCGACGCCAAAAGCCCATTCCTTGCGCTGGATGGGCCGGTGTCGGGCGACCGCGTCCTCTCCGACAGTTTCAGCGAAGACCGGCCGAACATGGTGATCCACGATCTTGTACAGCATGATCTCGCACAGCATGATCTATCTCAGCCAACCGATGGAATGCATCGCGCCGTCGGCAGCCAATTGATCTACAACCGGCAAAGCAGGCAGAGTCTATTTCTGGGGGCGCTCACCTCCGAGAAATGGCTCACCGTGCTGCGATTGCATGTTGACGAGAAGCAAACGGGCATCACCGGCTATGAAGTTGATTCCACCGGCACCACGGAACTTGCTAAGGAGAACTCATTGCGAACTTCGCCGCAGCAAGATCAGATCGAGCTCAGCCTGCCCGTGGAACCGGGCCAGAGCCTCGCATCGGAAAAGCTGGTGGCGAGTCTATCCTCCGACTACCATGCACAGTTGGAAGCCTACGGTGAAACCATCCGCCGGCTGCATGCTCCAAGAGTCACGGCGGCGACACCAATTGGATGGTGGAGCTGGACTGCTTATTACTTCGACCTGACCGAGGGCCCGGCGCTGACGAATGCGGAATTTCTGGCAGCTCACCTGAAAGATTCCGGCTACAACTACTTCCACATCGATGAAGGCTATCAATACGCCCGCGGCGACTACACCACGCCGGTGTCAAACAAATATCCGCACGGAATAAAAAAACTTGAAGAGAAGGTGCAGGCTCTCGGCCTGACACCTGGGATCTGGACTGCGCCGTTCGAGGTGTCGGAGCGTTCGTCAGTGTATTTAAATCACAAAGACTGGCTGGTGCACAACGCGCAGGGAGAACCCATCCATGCCGGTTGGGTAACCGAACCGCCCGATACACCAACCAACCTCGACCAGCTTTACGTGCTCGATACGACGAATCCCGGGGCACAGCAGTACTTGCGTGAGACCTACACGACGCTAGCGAGGGAGTGGGACATCCGCTACATCAAACTCGATTTCATGGACGACACTGCCATCGAGGGTTATTACTACGTTCCGCACACGACCGCGCTTCAGGCTCAGCGGATTGGTCTGCGGATCATTCGCGAAGCCGTAGGAGACGGAGTGCTTCTGGATAAGGACGGGAGCGTGATGTTGAACCCGGTAGGGCTTGTCGACACGGGACGCATCTCCTGCGACACGGGCCATTCCTTTGAGGCCAGCCGCGATGCGGCTCCCGGCATCGCTGCCCGTTACTACATGAACCGGAACTTTTTTGTCAGCGATCCTGATGCATTCTCCATTTCGCGGCAAGAAAGCGCCGGAGAACAGGACCATGGCGGACCGAAGCCGCTGACGCTGGGAGAAGCTCAAGTCGCGATTGCGCTTGCGGCAGTTTCCGGCGGGATGTACGAAATCGGCGACGATTTGCCCACTCTGTTTCTGGACGCAGATCACATGGCTTTGTTGCAGAATCGCGACCTTCTCAACATGGCACTGTTTGGTCGCGCCGCCAAACCGCTCGACTTGATGAGCTACGCCCCCGACGATGAGATGCCGAGCGTGTTCTTGCTGCGTGAGAGCAAGCGGCAGTCGATCTTGGCAGTATTCAACTGGACCTCTAAAGAGCGAGAACATGAATTTTCGTTATCCGATCTTTTCTCTGACCCACAACTCGCCGCGCACAATGGCGTTTCGGACGTCTTTGGCTCCGGAGCTTCGATCGCTGAAAATCGACCTTCGCTTCCATTGAAGGTGGCGCCTCATTCAGTGCGGATGGTGAAGATTGTTGATACCTCGATCCCCGCATCTGCCCCTTCGATAAACCTGCACATAGCGGAAAAGATCGCAACCGGAAAGCCTGCGGCGTTTTCCGCGGAAAGTACCACAGATAGTGTGCCCGCGCTTTCCTATCATTGGGACTTCGGAGATGGAACCAGCGCCGAGGGGTCATCCGTCACGCATGCCTATACCCACACTGGTGGTTTCACGGTTCATCTGAGAGCGGAAGGCATCGAAGGAGTGCCGTTTGAAAAGAGCTTCCAGGTTTCAGTTGTAGGCACAGTTGACACGAGCTTCCGGCCAGACCTCTACCAACGTTATACGGAACGGCGGCCCTGAGAAAATTTCGGCAATCCGCGAGTTTTATATGCTTTCTTTTCTGGTTGTTATTTGTTAGTATTTGTTATTTTTAGTTTCGGACTTCTTTTCGATTGCTATGAACCCTCTCTCCGCTCTGTTGGCGCTGCCGCAAGACGAAAAGCAATTGCGAGGACTCTTACACACGCCGCAAGAGATTGCGCAGCAGCCTGAAACCTGGCTGGCCACCTACGAACACTTTCGCGAGCGGCAAGCGGAGATTCGTCAATTTCTGCAGTCGGCCGGCATCAGCTGGGATCCCATGCGGCGGCCGACCGTGTTCCTAGTTGGCGCCGGAACCTCCGACTACATTGGACGCTCGCTGGCGCAGTTGCTCCGGCGGCATTGGCAGTGTGAGGTGCTCGCGGTTCCCAGCACGGATCTCCTGACGCACGCGGACGAATGGCTGGTACGTAACCGTGCGCATCTTTGGATTTCCTTCTCACGCTCGGGCGAGAGTCCCGAAGGAGTTGCGGTTGTTGAAAGAGCATTGAAGAGCCATCCCAGCATCCATCACCTGCTTGTAACTTGCAACGCGCACGCGAGTATGCTTCGACTGGCCTCCGGTCACAAGCAGGTGTTAGGGATCGCGTTGCCGGAGGAAGTGCATGACCGTGGACTCGCGATGACGAGTTCGTTCTCCAACATGGTTGTCTTCGGCCAATGCCTGGCCCATGTTGAAACCTTGGACCCCTATGGGAACATCCTGCGCCAATTGGTGGGAGCGGGAACAAACTTCCTTGGCATGGCCGCAGCGAGCGCCGCTAATCTTGCTGGTGGAAACTTTACGAAGGCTTGTTTCATCGGCTCGGGTGCGTTGAAGGCTGTCGCTACTGAGTCCGCGCTGAAGTTGTTGGAGCTTACCGGCGGGCAGATCCAAACCATGTCGGAATCCGCGCTGGGCTTGCGCCACGGTCCGATGGCGGCCTTGGATGAACAAACCCTGTTGGTGGCCTTTCTCTCCGGAGACGAAAAGGTTCTGAGATACGAAACCGATCTGCTGGAGGAAATAGGAAAGAAGCGATTAGTCACTACGCGGGTGGTAGTGAGCGCCGCCTATGGCTCGCGACTTGATGCCGGGGCCGAGCATGTGCTGCGACCCTCTCCGTCACTCGCGATCGGTGACGATTACCGTCCGCCGCTGGATGTGATTTTCGGGCAACTGCTCGGCCTGTTTTTCTCCATCAGTCGTGGCCTGAAACCGGATTGCCCAAGCCCGCGCGGCGCCATCAGCCGGGTCGTGCAGAATGTTCTGATTCATTCTTGAAATGAAAGTTCCGTGCAAGAACATTTTCGACAACAACATCGTCTATGCCGGCAAACAAAATGTCTGGGTTAACAGCTTCGTGAAGCCCACGGCAGCCTATCCTGCACCGCCGGCCAAGCTCAATTGGAATTTGTATTATCCTGCGGCGGGATACGTGAAGGGAACCTCGATCGTTTGGGGAGGCGTGAGCAGCTATAAGAGTTATTCGGCCTACCAAAGCACTTCGGGAGAAGATGCAGACTCACCGAATGCCAATCCGCTATTCGTTGACTTGGGCGCGACGCCTCCGAACCTTGACATTACGGCCAGTTCGCCAACCGTCAATGCCGGCAGCACGAGCCTTCCTTGCAGCGTGGGGTATTGCAATGGCGAGTTCCCGATTCCATCTATGGAAGCACTGACTTCCTTGGCAATCCTCGGACGAATTGTTCAACCATCGACATTGGCGCCTACGAATTAAACTGAAAAAGCGGACGCGGAAAAAACGGCATCAACGAAGAAGCACGGAAAGTTCTCGGAAGAACTGTGAGGGAGTCGCAATTCGCAAGGATGTTCTCTGTGCTACCGCCGCTGTGAAATGTTTGGTGTTATGAGTCAACAGCCAATCGGGTTTACTCGCGACGGCAGAGAGCAAAACTGGCACATCCGTGACATGCCGGATTAAATGCCGGCTTGAATGGACTAGCTCGGCGTGTGGATAAGGAACCAGTTCAGGATGGGTGAGTTTGATGAGCCTGCGATAGTCCTCGATCAAACGGTCAGCGTCGAGCGCAGGCAGTCGTTCCGCGTGGAGCAGTAGATTTTCCTCAACTTCATCACGAACCACCTCGGCCAGAACCAACCGGCACAACTTCGCAGCGCACAGCGACAGCGTGGCCTTGTCGAGCCCCCACTGCGAAACAATTCCACTGGTAAGGACGTTCGAGTCGAGGAATAGCCGGATTCTGCGTGGAGGTCTCACCTCCCACGACGGGAGTTTCGACGCCGCTGTGACTGGCGAATAAGTTTCTTGCCGTAACGAGTGACGTAAACACGATCACGGGCCTCAGGAAGCGTAGCAAGAAGTTTGGCCGGCTCCAAACCGGCAGCGGTCAAGCTGCGACTGACCTCTTGGCAGAGACGCTCGAAGCGTTGCTGCTGCGGTAACAGAATGAGGCCGTCGCCCAAACGCAGAACGGCAAAAGGAGCGCCATTCGCCAAGCCGAGATCCTCGCGGAACCCTTTGGGAACCGTGAGCTGGCCCTTCTCTCCGATTTTGGTCGTCGTGAGATATTCGAGCGTTGAGTCGCGAGTCGCCATTTTTGCAGGTAGGAAAATCCTACCATGGAACTGGTGGCGCAGCAATGGCGATAATCGGCACGTTGCGCCTAATCCATCTCCCGCACGTGACCCTCGCCAGCCTGCATTCCTGCGCCGGTGCCCCCTGAGGACTCTGCCTTCTTTTTCTGCCAGTCTGCCTCAGCGAGCACGGTGATAGATTCCAATCTTTTCTTCTTCAGGCCGGTATTGATTCCGGGCAGCTCTGCCTGCGTCTTCTTCTGGAAGTCGTCAATCACATCCTGCAGTTCGTGACCCAGGGATTCGGTTCGGGCGACCTGATAATCGGTAGGTTTGCCATCGTATCCGGTGACCGCACCGTAGAGCTGCCCCAGGTGTTCGCGAATGCGTTCTTCGCCGGTAATCATTCCGCCTTCCTTAGTGGCCACGATCTTCGAGCGTAGCGCATCGCAATCTGCAGCGAGTTGCTGCAGTTGCTTGCGGAGAGGATCTTTCTCCGCGAGCTTGGCCACTCTCGCATTGGCTGAGTTGCGAACGCCCTCGATGGCTTCTACGGCAAACGTCATGTGCTCCAGCTCCTTGTAAACTTTCATCGAGAGTTCGAATTGCGCTTTGCGTTCCTCCATCGAATACTTGGCGCGGGGATCGATCGCAACGTTCAACTGTTCGGTATAAGTTTGATCGCCTTTGGTCAGCTTTACCGTGTAAGTACCCGGCAATACGCGTGGTCCCTGCGCCGCTTCAAACAGCGCCGACGCCGCCGGAGCGACGGCCGGCGGCTTCAGATGCATGGACCAACTCGCGCGGTTTAATCCGCGATGCTTGCTCCCCGCGACGGTGTCAACCAGTTTCCCGTCCTGATCGAAAATCTCGATTTTCAGATCGCCGAAGATGTGCCGTCCTTTCTGGTAATACGTGATCTGTGCGTCTGTGGGCCGGCTCCGGCCGTGGAAAGCTTCGTCGCCTTCCGGCCATCCGCCGGACGTATCAAAGTATTGGACTACCGGCCGGCCAGGAATCAGGCTCGCATCTTTGCTCATCATTTCCGGCGTCAGAGTGCGTAGCGGGGAAATGTCGTCCACAATCCAAATGCCGCGGCCGTGCGTCGCCAGCACCAGGTCTGACTCTCGCGCCTGTATCGCGATATCGTCTACTGGAACTGCGGGAAAATCCGTCCCTTTGTATTGCGCCCAGTGTTGTCCGCCATCCACTGAAATCCAAAGGCCGAGCTCGGTGCCCAGGAACAGCACATTGCGATTGACCGTGTCCTCTTTAATCACATGGGCAAAACCGCGCACGCCGCTCTCCTGTGCCGGAAGCGCCGTCCATGTCTGCCCGTAATCCGTAGTTTTGTAGACGTACGGCTTCATGTCTCCGAAGGTGTGCCGGTCAAACGTGGCATATGCAGTGCTTTCGTCGAAGCGGCTGGCCTCGATGGTGGTGACCCACGAATTTCTTCCCAGGCCACCGACGTTTCCAACCACATTGGTCCAGGTCTTTGCGCCATCGCGCGTGATCTGTACGTTGCCATCATCGGTGCCAACCCAGATGATTTGCCCATTCTTGGGGGATTCTGAAATCGAATAAATCGACGTGTGCATCTCCGCGGATGAGTTGTCGATAGTCACTCCACCGGACTCTTCCTGCTTCTGTTTTTCGGGATCGTTCGTGGTCAGGTCCGGAGAGATGCGCTCCCAGGACTGGCCATGATCGCGAGAGCGGAACAGGAACTGCGCGCCAATGTAAATTGTTCCCTTCTCGTTGGGACTCATGTGAATCGGCGTGTTCCAGTTGAAGCGCAACTTCCCCTCGCCGTAATTCGGCCAGGGATGGATATCGCGCATTTCGTGCGTGTACCGATTCACTCGCCCAATTTCGCCCCCTTGCGCTTCAGCGTAGAGATAATCTGGGTCGGAAGTATCCTCGAACATCCAGAAGCCATCACCGCCAAACATATTCTCCCAGCGCGCGTTGGTGACGCCGCCCGGATACGACGAGTCGCCGACCCAGGAACTGTTGTCCTGCAGGCCGCCGTAGACGTGATACGGATCCGCATTGTCGGTGCTTACGTGGTAGAACTGCGAAACCGGCAGGTTGATCTGGTGCTTCCATCGATTGCCGCCGTCTTCGCTGCGCCACAGGCCGCCATCGTCGCCGGCAATCACGATATTTGTGTTTTTCGGATTGATCCAAACATCGTGGAAGTCGCCGTGCCCGTTCCCGGAAACAACGCTGAAGCTCTTGCCGCCATCAGTGCTGAGAAGGAGCGGGCCATCGGGTTTGAAAATCTTGTTCTCATCCTTGGGATCGACGATCAGGTTGCCAAAGTAAAATGGACGCCACAGCATGAACTGGCTGGCGTCCAGCTTGGTCCAGTTCGCGCCAGCATCGTCAGAGCGGTAAAGCCCTCGGCCCTTTTCTGCTTCGATGTTTGCGTAAATCACGTTCGGCTTTGACTCAGCTACCTGTAGCGCGATGCGGCCATATGGCTTCGGCGGCAGACCTTTCGCGATGCTGCCGTCAGTGATTTCAGTCCAGTGAGCGCCGCCATCGGTTGATTTGAAAATCCCGCTGCCCGGACCACCCGAGCGAAAGGTCCAACCCTGCCGCCGGAAGTCCCACATTGCGGCGTAGATAGTCTTCGGTTCCTGCTTGCTGCGTGCAATCATGGCACAACCGCTCGAACCATTCACTCCGGCGAGAACTTTACTCCAGATCTTGCCGCCGTCGGTTGTTCGGTACACACCGCGCTCGTCGTTGTCGTCCCACAGATGCCCGGTCGCACACGCCAGCACGTCATTGCTATCGCCCGGGTTCACCAGGATCTTCGCGATATGCTCGGTGTCCTTCAAGCCAACGTTGGTCCAGTTCTCGCCTCCGTCGGTCGATTTGTAGACACCGTGGCCCACCGAGACGCTGTTTCGCACCCAGGCTTCGCCAGTCCCTACCCATACAACTTTCGAATTCGAGGGATCGATCGCCACCGCGCCAATCGACTGCACATCCTCGCGGTCGAACACAGGTTTGTATGTCGTGCCGCCGTTGACTGACTTCCACACTCCGCCGCTTGCCGCACCCACGAAGACGGTGATGCGACCGTTTTCTTCCACCGCATCCACCGCTGCAATGCGACCGCTCATCGTGGCTGAACCGATATTGCGGGCGGGCAAGCCTGAAACCGTGGCCGCATCGTAACGGTAGGGCGCTTGCGCGTGGCACAGCAATGTTGCAGCGAACAGCACAGTCAGTGCCCAAAAACTGCGAGCGGATGCTTTCATTTTTACGAGTCCTTTACGTTTGATTGTCATTCCAAGCAAGCGTCTTTCGCGGAGCGAGAGCCTGCCCTGAGCCTGCCGAAGGGTTGCGCTTTCTGCGGCGCGTAAATCGCGCGTTTGGCTCGCTTCCTCATTCCAACTGCCAATCACGCGCCGATTCACTTAATCCCGACTATCCCAGACTTCTTTTCCTCGGTCTTCAACGACGCAGGCAGAGCAAAATCCGCAGGATCAATCGTCACATTCGCTTCCATTTTCTGCACCATGGTAGTTTGAGCGTCGGGATGGTTCTTGGGCCCGCTCGAAAGCGAAAACGGAAACATCACGCCGTTCACCGGCTTGTAAGAACCCAGCCCCACCACACGATCGCGCACCGAGCCACGGATAAACTGCTGGATCTCCCTGCGAAACTCAATAAAAGTATCGGGATCGAGGTAGTCATAAATGATGTCGCCATTTTTCAGCGTCACCTTCAACCGCAGCGCATCGTCTCCATCGGCCACATCGTGTCCCAGGAACTCCACCGTGCTGCCTTTTTCTTTGTAATCGACCAGAGGTCCGTCGAATTCGGCATCCAGGAGCAGATCGCGCCGGTCATCTTCTCCCATCAATTCGGGATCTTTCTTTCCTTGGAAGGGCTGAATCTGCCAACCGGTGGTGCCGTCGTAGGCCTGAACCGCCGTCATTCCCTGCAGCACGAACGTCTGCCGGATCAAGTTGGGGCGCTCGTTCTCTTGTCCGACGGAAGCCGTGAATCCTCCTCCGCCCTCGAATTTACCGGTCATGCGGAGGGTCTTGATCGCCTTCATCTTCTCGATCCCGCCCCTGGCTTCGATGTTCTTGGCAATCAGTTCATCCGCGGTTTGCGAGACGGAGAACGCACCGCAGCAGCAGACAGCAACCAGCACAATCAACGCGCGACGCATCAGACAAACTCCTGTTGTTGAGGGACTTAAAGAAACCCGGGAAACGGGAAACAGTACTCTACCCGGTAGTAGACGAATTTTTCAAGTCGTGGTGAGCAAGGGTAGTGATGCAGTTTGGCTGACGCTCTTAGCCGGTCAGGCGGGAGATCCATCGCTACACCTGAAAAACGGCTACGCTCAGGATGATGCCGGGCAAGAGGCCCAACTGCACCACCTGAGCAAGAAAGCCCTGGAAGCTGTCGTCGAGACTTGGTTCTGTGCAAGAAAAGCCGCTCCTGGCGAGCGGCTTTCAATTTCAGTCCGGAAAAATGTACTCAGTGAGTGAATGTAAAGTTCACCCCGGTCGTCAGGATCAGATCGTTTTTCTTTGCGGTCGCAGGCGGGTTGGAAACATATATATCGCTGAACTGGTTCTGCCAGCCCAGCCACTTGGCGATTTTCGTCACCGTACCGAAGTCGAACTCTCCGCGATAGTCGCCGCCATACGAGCCCGACAAACTCGGATAGAAATAGAACTTCTCTGTGACCACCGTGGACTTCCCAGCCTTTTGCGTCAGTTCCTCGCCCAATGTCAGCGCAGCAAATTTGTTGGTTACGCCGTAAGAAGTAAAAGTTGGGGGAACAGTGGCAGGAGTCACTGGTGGACCGTCCGAATACGTTTCATGGGTATAGTTGAGGCCGGCCAGAAGATCAAAGACAGTCTTGTCGGACTTGATCGCATGATAACCCAGGCCGCCCCCGTACAGGCCGCGCAAATCCAGATCCTGCAGCGCATTGCTCATGAAGTCGGCGCCTACGAACGCGAACCACCGCGGTTTCAGATTGTAATCGTAGCGGATTCCTGATGTGATAATATCCGCGACCGTGCTGGGAGTAGCTAACTGATTCTCAGTATCGATCGAGGTCAAGTAGATTGTTATCTTGTCATTCAAAGTGGGATGGACGGCATTGATGCCCAACGCCAGGTTAGTGGTTTCACTGTTACCTCGAGCCACCGAGAAGCCTACGTTCACTCCGCCATTCCACCCGTGCAGTAAACCGGGGTGCAGCGACTTGTCGTAAGCGGCCTGCTCCGCATCATTCCGCATCAATACAACATTTCCCGCCGGAACTTCCACCGGACCGGCCTTGGTAGCTACTTCGATTTTTCCGTCGTTCTCATTCACCGGCCCGACCACGGTTTTCTTGTCGGATGTGCTGACATGTAATTCCTCATCAGTGGTGATCTTCGTGATCGCCTTGAAATCGAGGGTGACGTCTCCCGCATAGTCCGTATGCAGCACCAGGGTCTTGCCATCGGACTTCACGATCTTGCCGCTCAGGTGGTCACCATTCTTCAAGACGACCTGATCGGCAAATACTGCTTGCGCGACTGCCAAAACTAAACCGAGGACAACAAGTTTGTCTTTAAGCAACACTTCTACCTCCAGCTTCCAGAGAAGTTTTCACAGCTCAAATGCTAAATAAGGTAGCCCGGAACTACGGAACAAGACAGGAAATGGTCACAAGACGGCAACTGCATCTTTATTTGAGGTTAGAGACCGCCAGTTTAGCGCTCAGGCTTTGGGCTCTTTGGATTCAGTAGTCTTGGCCTGCTCGGTTGGAGCCGCAGCATTATCCTTCATGCCCTCTTTCAGGGCACGAATTCCCTCACCCAAGCCCTTGCCGAGTTCAGGCAATTTCTTGGGACCAAAAACCAGCAAGGCGATCGCAAAGATGATGATCAGGTGCGTCGGCTGAAATAGACCCTCAAGCATAGGAACCTCCAAAGACACCACAACCTAGTAATACGTTACCGGACGAACATGGGGGAAGTCAAACCTCGCGGCTACTCGCCCGCAAGATGGATGGCACAGCTGGGCTCCATCCCCACTCTCCCAGTTTGCTACTTGAGGAGAATCCGCGCTGTGATTCAAATCACAGCCCGTCGCGATAGCCGGCGCAGGACGCTTTCGGCGCAACCATTCCAGCCTATTACTTCCGTGATCTTACCTTGGGTTCTAGTGCCACGGTAAGGTGAGATCGGCGGTAGGAACCACCGCGAACCGCTCAGCAATCAGCGCGACCATTGGCGTATCCAGCAAGCCGAACCGTTGCCCGGAGATTCGAGTGAAGCGCAAGGGCCTGTCAGTTTTTTTGTTTCTCTTATTGGGTTCGCTGGCTGCCCATTCCAGCGAAAGCCAGCCGGTAAACGCCATCCAGTTGACGGCCTGGCTCACGGCGGGCGTGCCCAGCAGTCGCCTCGTCCGCATTATTCAAGAGCGCGGAATCACCATCACCCCAGGCAAGGAACAGATTCGCCAACTTGAATCGGCTGGCGCCGATCCAAGTCTTATCCGCACGCTGAAGAGCGTGAAGCCATCGCGGGCTACCGGTTCCTCAAGCTCCGAGACTTCGAAGTCTGACGTTCCCGAGACTTTGCTGCGCGCTCTCGCCGATGCCCACGCTCACCGCTTCCACGAAGCCGAGTTGGCTTTGCGCCAGGCCTTGACCTTGGATTCCGACAATGCCGCGCTGCACTTCGCCTTGGGCGCAATGCTTCGCCAACAGGAACGCTGGGATGATGCCTTCGACGAAGTTACGCGCTCGACGGAACTGATGCCCGATTTTCCCGAGAATCACAGCAGCCTGGCGTACATCTTCTACCGTCTCGATGACGGCCCCAACGCGATCGCCGAGGCGCGCACCGCCCTTAGCATGGATCCTCAAAACGCGGAGGCTTACCAATTTCTTGCGCTTGGTCTTTACTCCAGCGGGCAATACCAGGCGGCGGTACATGCTTTTCTTGAATCGCTCGCCCGCGACGACAAAAACCCAGACAGCTATTACGACCTCGGCATCACCCTGCACGCAGCCGGCAACCTGACCGGCGCCATTGACGCCTATCGCCAGGCGATGCATCTTAATCCCGTGTTCTGGCAAGCTCACTCCAATCTGGGGATGGTTTTGCACGAACAAAACAAACTTGACGAGGCCATCGGCGAATATCGGGAAGCCAAGCGCCTCGCGCCTCAGGATGCCGCCGTACGCAACAACCTGGGCAACACTTACTGCGATAAGGGCGACTTCGAGTCAGCCATGCTCGAACTGCGAGAACTCTATCGACAGCATCCCGAATGGCAGCAGGGACACACCTGCCTCGCCCGCGCTTACATGTCAAAGAAGGACTACGGCAGCGCGGTCAACGAGCTGCAACTATCCGTGCTCCAGAACCCCACCAGCTCCGCCGAGCACCGCATCCTCGGCGAAGCGTTGTTGATGGATGAGAAACTGGAAGATGGCGTGCGCGAGTTGCGCCTTGCGGTTGTGCTCAATCCCGACTCTGACACCGCCCACCAAGCCCTGGGCGCAGCGCTGTTCCAGCAGCAACAGCTGCCAGCGGCAGAAAAAGAATTTCGCGAGGCGCTTCGCTTGAATGGTTCTCCCGACAACCACTATTCTCTTGCGGCGTGCCTGATGACGATGGACCGCTACGAGGAAGCCTTATCGGAGTTGGAGACCGCCACGCGCCTCGATCCCGAGCGCCAGCTTTACCGCGCCCGCCGCGATGAACTCCTGAAATTGATGCAAGAAATGAAAGATTAAGAAAATGGCAATGAAATGTGAAAGAACCGAATTCTTGGTAACCGTCCGCTGGGACAGTACAGGCCACTGTACTCCGGTTATTTTCGACCGGAAAGTGAGCCTACTTACACTGAAAAGCAGGGCCTGCCCGTGCCAGCGACGCACCCGTTCCGCGCCACACATGAAGGGAATTTGATTATGGAATTGACTCAGGCAACACCGTCACGAGCCGCCAAAGTTACTTCTTCCTTGCTTCAGCCCGAGATCAAGATTCGGGGCGATGCTCAGAGCGATGTTCAAGATAATCTCCAAAAAGTGCGCAGTGATCTTCGAAACGCCGTCCGCAGCGGAGCCGACGCGTCGCACAAGTCCTCAGGCTTCGGTCTGCCCTGCGCCAATTGCCGTCTCTACTACCCCGCCAACCTCGACACCTGCCCAGCCTGCAATAGCAAACAGAGGGTTTCGCCAGTTGTAACGCGGGCGATTCCAATACCGCAACCAGCGACTGACCCTGAAGCCGATGCTGCCATGCTCGAGCAACAGAGAGAGGCGTTTCTGAAGGAGTTCAAGTCCCAGCTTTTCTCGGCGGATGGGGAAGCTTCCGATGCACCAGCGGGCTGCACACTGGGAGAGCATCAGGGCGAAACAGCCGAAGCGGCCTCGATCTGCAGGCCGTGTTACGACCGGCTGCAGGAGCGCGTGGATGTGTTTGAAGCCGCCTTGCACATCGATCTTAAGGAAGCGGCGCAAATTATCTACGACGCCGTCTGGGCCGATCCCTCCGACCCAACCAAGACCTACACCAATGCGGCCAGTGCGCTGCTTACCGAATTGCGCAAGCGTTCAGGAGCGTCCAGCCTGCTTGGTCCGTTCCATCCGCTGGGAAACTGAGTTTGTGCAAAAGCTGGGATGCTCTTGTGGGGACAGCCGCCGCCACCGGAGCGAAGCTCGACCGCGTTCTCTTTTTTACTCCGGCTTCAGCGATACCCATTTCTTTCCGGCGTATAACCGGTAGGCGCCGCCGTCCTCAACTATCTTGAGCGGGACGGCCCGCTTCAACTCTGCATCGGTTGCGAACGGTACGCTCAGTTTGTCTTCGTTGGCCACATCCATAATGAGGAATTTGTCAGCCGTAAAGCCGAAGCCGTATTCTCCCGGGAGCAACTCCGCGCCCGCGATCGTCAGCTTAGACTCGGTGACGAGCATGCCCTGATATTTCTGCTGAATCGCCGTGGAGTATCCCGAGGCATCTACCAGAGCGGCTAACGTGATCTTGCCGTCGCTCATTTGAAATCCCGCCGCGTTTCGCAATTGGGTGGGAGCCTTCTGTCCACGAAAGAAGAACTCGGCGGGCACTACATTCTTAAGCTCGTCGGCGGCCAGCAGGTGCTGCGAAGCTTTTTCCGCCAACGCGGAGGTTAACAGCATGACCAGAAGAGTCGCAAATGTTCCTAACCGCATCTTATTCAATGGCATATCCTCGGCATTATGTATTAAGGAAACACATAGGAAATCTAGTCTTTTCGGCCAACGGGTGCAAACGAGTAGTAAGACGAGTAGTAAAAATTGAGATCCGACTAATTCAATTTGCCCGCAAGATTCGGATAGTCCGCTCGTCTGCTCCGCCGTAATCTCTAGCTATCATGACTACGACAAACATGACTTTCCCAATGACGGCCGCGAGTGCCATACTCGCAGATGAAATCCCCAGCGATATGCTGGCCGCGCAGTCCAACTCGAAGCCAGCGAAGGATCAGATGGTCGCGGATCATCAAGGCGCGGATCAGCCCAACGACAACCGGCGCTGGGACTCCGTCGTCGCGCGCGATACCGCCCACGACGGAAAGTTCGTCTTCGCCGTATCCACCACCGGCGTGTATTGCCGGCCCTCGTGCCCAGCCCGCCGTCCGCGGCGCGAGAATGTGAAGTTCTTCTCGCGTCCCGAACAGGCCGAGCAAGCTGGCTTTCGCGCCTGCCTGCGTTGCCGGCCGAGGTTGATCAGCGGCAATCCGCAATCCGACTTTGCGAAAGAGATTTGCCGCTACATTGAGCAACACCTCGACGAGCCAATCACGCTGGGGCGACTGAGCAAGACATTTCGGCAAAGCCCGTTTCACCTGCAGCGCCGCTTCAAGGCCGCGCTCGGTATCACTCCGCGCGAATACGCTGACTCCTGCCGCCTGCGCCAGCTCAAACGCAATCTGCAGGCCGGAGACAACGTGACGCGCGCCATGTATGACGCTGGTTACGGGTCCAGCAGCCGCCTTTACGAAAAGACATCGTCGCAACTGGGCATGACGCCAGACAAATATCGCCGGGGGGCCATTGCCGCCACTATTCGCTACGCCGTCTCTGATTCGCCGCTCGGACGCATGCTGATCGCGGCCACCGACAGGGGAATCTGCTCGATTCAGTTCGCCACCTCCGATGGCGAGCTGCTCGAAGGCTTGAAGCGAGAGTTTCCATTTGCCGTGCGCAAACCCGATGAGGGCGCATTACAAGCCTGGGTGGAAACCTTGCTCTCCAGGATGACGGGCGACGATCTGAACGCCGCTCTGCCTTTGGATATCCGCGCCACTGCATTTCAGCGGCGCGTATGGACTTATCTGCAGTCGATTCCCTTCGGCGCGACGCGGTCTTACGGCCAGGTGGCGAAAGCGATTGGCCAGCCCACCGCGAGCCGCGCGGTCGCCCGCGCATGTGCTACGAACCCGGTGGCGGTTGCGATTCCATGCCATCGCGTGGTCCGCGAAGATGGCAGCATCAGCGGCTATCGCTGGGGCGTGGAGCGCAAGAAGACGCTACTCGAGTTGGAGCAGCGGGGGGTCTAAGACCGCTGCCCGCGCACCCCGCTCGTAGCGAACGTTCTGCGGGCTACCACGGCCCAATTCACGAACGCCAGGGCAATCGTTGCCACCAAAATTAGGGATTGTCCAAAATCCACTCGCGTCACCAGAACCACGCAAATCAGCACACCCAGCACGGCGAAGAAATTTCCGGCAGGCAGCCGGAACATCACGCCTTCAGGCTGCTTCCGCCGGAGGATGGGCAGGGCTGCGCAGCCGACACTGTAGTAGAGAAGCCGGGCTACTGCCGAGAGCGTTACGTTCCATTTGAAGTCGCCGACCAGCGCTAATCCCCAGACCATGGCCGCGAAGACTAGGATCGAGACATACGGCGTGTGAAAGCGGCGATGGACGGCGGCGAAGCCTTTAGGAAAGTCTCCTTGCTCGGCGAGGGCGAAGGGGACGCGCGGCATGGCAAGAATTTTCGCACTGAGATATCCATAGAAGGAGATCAGCGCGCCGACGGCAACCAGCGCGCCGCCCATGGGACCAACCGCTAGCCGCGCAACGTCGGCCAGCGGGCGCTCGCTGTGCATGGCGTCGGGCAGGACTCCGATAACCACCCACTGAATTAGAGCATAGATCAACGTGCAGAGCAGGAGAGCCGCCAACAGCGCAAATGGTGCGTCGCGACGGGGATTTTTCGCTTCGCTCATTGGAGCGAGCGCTGTCTCAAATCCGCCATAGGCGAAAACCAGAAGCAGCAAAGCTTTCATCCATTGGTTAGTTCCAGGTACAACAACGGAAGCAGTCGCAGCCTCCCAATGATTCCTGTGAAGCACAAACAGACCGAGGACGATCACGGCAAAGAGTGGCACAAGTTTGGCGGCTGTGAACAGGTTGCTCACCTGCGCTCCAGCCCGCACTCCCCGAACGTTGATGAACGCCAGGACCCCGATTAGCAGGGTGAGGATAAGGGCGCGTGGCAGCGGATCTTTGGCGTGCGGAAAAAATTCGCCCAGATAGATCACAAACAAGTTCGCATTGGCGGCCGGCGCGGCCACTTGTCCAAGCCAGAGCATCCATGCGGTTTGAATTCCCATCATACGCCCGAACGCGACGCGAGCGTAGAGGTAGGGTCCGCCAGCTTCCTGAAAGCGCGACGCAACCTCTGCGAAGCAGCCGATGATCACGCTCATTCCAGCGCCAGCTGCCAGCACGGCGTAGGGGCTATAACGACCGATGAGAGCCGCCACCGTCGAGGGCAAGCCAAACACGCCACTGCCAATGATGGAGTTCACTACTAGCGCGACCAGGCTCCAGCGGCCGATGGCGCGGAGTAGTTGGTGCGTGGGTGGGGTTGGGGCAGCGGATTCCATCCGTGCGTTTGTATCACAACCGGACGATGCGGGAAGCAGTCTTGCCTGGGCGCCGCGCTTCGCGCAGGCTTGGACGGCCGAGGCGGCCGTCTCCACATGGTCACTGGCTTGGACAGCCGGGGTTTGCTGTCGCTACACGGCCTGGGCTCGTCTACAATACGCCGGAAATCCGAAGGCGACCTTCTTTGTATTTCCGAGGGAGAGATTCGATGAGCACACAGCGTCGACCCGTTTTCATCACCGGGGGAACCGGGTATATGGGTTTGAGGTTGATTCCGCGGCTGCTGGAGCGCGGGCACGAGGTGCGGGCGCTGGTGCGTCCGGGCTCGGAGAAGAAGTTACCGCCTGGCTCGGTAGCGGTTCTGGGAAACGCGCTGGACTGGAACAGTTATTCCGACAAAATATCTTCGGCGGAGACGTTCGTGCAACTGGTTGGAGTCGCGCATCCGAGTCCCGCGAAGGCGGAGGAATTCCGCAAAGTGGATCTGGTTTCCGGGTTGGGAGCCGTGACGGCGGCGAAGGCTGCAGGCATTCGTCACTTCGTCTACCTGAGCGTCGCCCATCCCGCACCCATGATGCAGGCTTACATCGCGGTGCGCGCCGAATGCGAAGCGGCCATCGAGGCAACGGGCCTGAATGCCACCATCCTGCGGCCCTGGTATGTGCTGGGCCCGGGACACCAGTGGCCTTATCTTCTTGCCCCAATCTACAAAGTTGCCGAAATGCTGCCACCAACCCGCGAGGGCGCGCTGCGCTTGGGACTGGTGACCTTGGAACAAATGGTAACTGCACTGATGGCTGCAGTGGAGAATCCGGCGCACGGGATTCGGGTCGTGAGCGTGCCGGAGATCCGTTCGGCGATAGCGTGAAAACCCTTGCCCATAGCGGGTTTCGGCGCCATCGATTGTTTAGGTTACTTTTTCAGACCAAGGTAATCGCTTGAATTACCAAAGCGCATGATCGTGGGACATCTATCCGCTTCCTACTGCCGATGAGATGTTCAAACGGCACGCAGACAGTCGCTAATCCATGGGGATCGAATCAGAGATGGACGACCTGCACACACGAATGATGCGCGTCACCGAAGATCTGCGGGTAATCCAGCGGGAGCTTAACTGCGCCGCCATGCAAGCGCCCAGTGATCCGGAATTAATGGAGGCCTTGAGCGCCCTGCCCGAGACGGAAGCCATCCAGACTCTGTGCAAGTCGCTCGACCAGATGCGCCACTTTCTGTGGTTCTACACCCAGGTGATGAGCAACGAGCCCGAACTGGGCGACAAACTGCGTCAATCGAATGCGTCAAAGACGGTACAAGATGGCAAAGTAGACACGTCTTTCCTCGATCAACTGAGTCGCTCCGATGAGGCCATGCTGCTGCGCTACCTGGCCGAGGCCAAGGAACGCAAGCCGAATTAGGTCAATCCTATAACTATTACGTTAACAGCGTAGAGACGTAGCTTTGCTACGTTGTTCTTGACGCCGCCACAAACCGCGCTAGAAGCCATCACCGCGAACCACTGTTTTCCTCACCTCTCCATTTGCGCTCAGCACAATGATGTTGGCCTCCGCGCCTTCTACCAGCTGACCGTGTTGCGCGAGGCCAACCGCGCGCGTGGGGTTCAGCGTGGCGGCGCGAACCGCATCCTGCAGGCTCCAACCGGCGAATTCAGTCACGTTGCGGACCGCGCGGTCCATGGTCAGAACACTGCCGGCGAGCTTTCCATCCATCGTGCACTTCCCGTCTTTGACCTCGACCTGTATGGGGCCGAGCTGATAGGTGCCATCCGGCATGCCAGCTGCGGCTGTGGCGTCGGTGATGAGCACGGAGCGTTCGAGTCCTTTGGCCTGCAAGAAAAGCTGCACGACTTCAGGGGCGAGATGAATTCCGTCGGCAATAATATCGGCGGTGAGCTGCCGGTCGACAAGCACTTCGCCCAGGATGCCAGGGTCGCGATGATCCAACGGCCGCATCGCGTTGAAGGTGTGAGTGGCATGGCGTGCGCCAGCCCGCACTCCTGCGCGGGCGGCATCCAGCGTAGCGTCCGAGTGTCCGATGCTGACGCAGACATTGCGCCGCGCCGCCTCGGCAATCACTTCTAGTGCTCCAGGCAGTTCGGGGGCGATGGTCATCATGCGCACGTGGCCGCGCGCCGCCTGCCAGAGGCGTTCAAAAATTTCCAGCGTGGGCTCGACCAGGAATTCTGGGGGATGGACTCCACGACGTTTGTGACTGAGAAACGGACCTTCCAGATGGATGCCGAGCGGCCGGGCTTGCACGCCTCCACCATTGCTTGCATATGAATCCTGAGACGCCTCGATGGCATCGGCCATGCGTTCCAAGGCTACACAGGTCTGGTCGAGCGGCGCCGCGACAGTGGTGGGGAAATAGCCGGTGACGCCATGCTTCGTCAGGAAGTTGTTGAGGTGCGGTAAGTCTGTAATCGCAGCCCGCATTACATCGAGGCCGGCGCCGCCATGCATGTGAATGTCGACAAATCCTGGAGCCAGAATGGCATCGCCGAGATCGTCCGCAAAATTAAGGACCGTCGCATTTCGAGGAATCTCTTGCTCCGCCCGCGAGGAAACCGCGGTGATTACTCGATCTTCGATAAATAGAAGCGGGTCCTCTATTACTTCCTGTGGCGTATACAGGCGATTAGCGCAGAGGACGATCATATTTGCGATGGATCGAGTCGCGTTGAAATAGGCCTCTTCAGTGTAGCGGAAACTGATTCAGCAGAGAGATACAAACAGTGGAACTCGCCGTCGACGTCATGAAAGAACTTAGCTGGAATCGGAAAAGCCGGTGCGCCTTGAAGTCAAAACCTAGCGAGAGCCACGAAGCTCGCGATGTTATAATCGTTGTGCCTGTTGAAAAACTGCGCGGGTGAACGTGTTCTCTGTAGGCACCCGCAGCATCGTCGGGGAGTGGCTCAGCCTGGTAGAGCACCTGGTTCGGGACCAGGGGGTCGGAGGTTCAAATCCTCTCTCCCCGACCATCTTTTCAAACACTTAAACCGCACTTCTGGTTTTCCGTCTACATCGATGGTGTCGAAATTGTAGACGGTCGTGCTTTCCTGGATTTCCCGCTGGGTTTCCATCGAGAATTACAATCCGATCCTACCGCAAGAATTGTCCGGGGCCCTTCTATTGGTGCGCGGCATCCTCAAAAACATTATCCTAGTCGGGTTGCTGCCCGGCCAATTCTCCCGCGTGTGCAGTCGTGTGAAAACCAAGTTTCCGAGCCATGGAATAGGCCTTTCGAAATAGCTCGAGTGGGATTCCCGGTTCAGGGCCACCCATCCCTACGCCGATCACCCCCAGTTGTTCCATTGCCATCGAGCTTCAACACTGTGCGCATTTGCTTGTTCAGGGCCATAGAACCGCGCCAGGTCGAGACGCTCTAACAGTTTCGTACCGCTACTAACGATGTCACCGAGGGACGAACCTCCAGAGGAACGTTGAAGGGCCGCTGCTCGGCATACAACGTAAAGCCAAGTCCCCGGAGAAACGCACACACTTCCTCTGCATTCACTCCCAGATGTGAATGAACATCGAGCAAGACCGCAAGGCTGCGCTGGGCAGCGAGGGTTTCCTGTGCGCCGCGCAACACCTGCATCTCTGCCCCTTCCACGTCGATCTTGATGGCATCGATCCAACCCATCCCCAGCAAGAGATCGTCCAGTCGCCGCGTCTTGACTGCGATCGTGCCCTCATTCCGCTGTGCCAGCCCTCCGATCAGCGAGTGGAATCCGCTCTTTTCTCCCAAGTGAAGAGTCGCCGTCCCGTTGGTGTCGCTCAGCGCGAGTTGCTGGAGGTCGATGTTGCGATAACCGTTTTTTGCGATGCTCTTGCGCGTCCAGCGGCAATTCTCCGGGTGTGGCTCAAAGGCGAGAACCCGGCCCCCAGACCCCACCAGCCGGGCTGCAGCCAGAGCGAAATCGCCCTTGTTGCAGCCCACATCGACGAAGGTTGCTCCGGGGCGGAGGAAATGGCGCAACGCCTGGTGCTTCTCCGGTTCGTAGCGACCGAGAGCGCGTTGCAGCATCATGCTTGACTCTCTCAGGTTGAGATAGATCCATCCTCCCTCGAATTTGTAAGGCAGGTATACCGGCGGCAGAAGACGGGACCAAAGCTGATAAGTTCTTAACAGAAGAGTCTTGCCTTTTTCCCGTAGCGCCATTTGAGACTGCCTCCAGAACGGAATTCTTACACCTTTCTGACATTACAAGAGCCTCCAAATTCAAGAAAGTTCCCATCTCCATTTCTAGGTTTGACCGCTACAGAAACGAGTTCCTTACACATGAAGGCGCGCGGCGGCATTTGGCTCGTTTCAATTCACGCGAGTGTGGACGATTTTGTAGCGGTCGAAGCACTTTCGTTCAACTTGATTCAACGGCGTTCAAAACGAGGCTGTAACGGGAACAAAACAAATCACTTGGAACCTCCAAAATTCAGGAGATTTCAACAAGCATCTGAATCTGGTTCGGGACCAGGGGGTCGGAGGTTCAAATCCTCTCTCCCCGACCATTTCTAGTTGATTCGGTTGACTCAATTCTCGCGGTTTCCGCAAGTCTCTGATTCCAAACACTGAGTTTTGTGTCCCAGTTGCGTCCTCTCTGTGGGGAACCAACTGGTATGATGACCTTCGGTAAAAGCCAGATGTTCTTTTTCTGGAATTGAATCTGAGGTCGACCAAGGATAGTCATCTTTATTCCGCCAATGGGGGACGTATTGACTGACTCGAGCCATAACGCTTTCAATCGTCGTGAGTTCATCCACAGCGCGCTTGCTGGAGCTGCCTTCGCCGCATTGCCAATCTTTGCTTTCTCTTCAGATGACCCCGGCCTCCAGCCGGTGCTGAGCCAAATACCGAAGATGCATGATGAGAATGTGAAGCGGCTGCAGGACTGGATCGCTTTGCCGTCGATCGCGGCCGAGAACCGCAACTATCCGCAGGGCCCTGACTATATGGCACAACTCGCTCGCGAGGCAGGATTTGCGAACGTTGAAATTGTGCCAACATCGGGTAAGCCTGGGGTCTTCGGCACTCTCGATGCTGGTGCGGCAACCACCGTCGGCATCTATTTTATGTACGACGTGAAACAGTTCGACCCGTCGGAGTGGTCTTCGCCACCGCTCGAAGGCCGGATCGTGGACAAGGAAGGGTTGGGCAGGATCTGCGTCGGCCGGGGCGCTGTGAACCAGAAAGGTCCAGAAACGGCGTTCCTCGGCGCCCTTCATGCCTTCAAGGCTGCGGGAACAAAGCTGCCTGTAAATCTCGTGCTCGTCTGTGAAGGTGAAGAAGAGATTGGTTCGACCCACTTTCCGGAGGTTGTGCACCAACCCAAGGTCACCGCCACATTGAAGAAGTGCATGGGTGTGTTCATCCCAGAAGCGGGCCAGGACGTGGATGGAGGCATACAGATATCACTAGGCGCCAAGGGGGTAGTTGAGCTCGAACTGGTTTCCAGTGGAGAGCGATGGGGACGAGGGCCCAAACACGACGTTCACTCCAGCCTTGAGGCACAGGTGGACAGCCCCGCGTGGCACCTGGTGCAAGCGCTCAACACGCTCATCGAGTCCGATGGGCACACGCCTGCTGTGGCGGGCTTTTTTGACAAGGCCAAGCCGCTCAGTCCTGCACAAATAAAGATGATTCAGGATGCCGCCGCTCACCGTAGTGAGGCCACTGCTAAGAAGCAGCTAGGCGTTGAGCATTGGGTGCATGACACAAACTGGCTTGATTCGCTCGTGCTGCTCGAATCCAAGCCCACAATCAACATCGAGGGCCTGGTCGGTGGATACACGGGGCCCGGTGGCAAGACCATCCTGCCGCATCGCGCCGTCGCGAAGATTGACATGCGACTGGTACCGGACATGACGGCCGCCGGTACACTGGCGCTTCTGAAGGATCATCTTGCCAAACACGGCTTCGGCGATATCGAGGTCAATATGAGTGGTGGTTACGATCCGACACAGACCTCGCAGGATTCGAAGCTCATCCAGGCGCAAATTGCGACTTACCGTAAGCTGGGCTTGGATCCCGTGCCGTGGCCTCGATCCGCCGGGTCCTGGCCGGGATACATCTTCACTTCCGAACCTCTCAATCTTCCCGCCGGACATTTTGGAGTGGGGCACGGGACTGGGGCACATGCTCCGAATGAGTACTATCTGATCGATTCCACCAACCCAAAGGTTGCGGGGATGGATGGGGCTGTGCGCTCCTTCGTCGAGTATCTCTACGCTTTGGCATAAAGCAGAGCGAGATGATAATTATCAATCCTAATTATTGGTCCCTAGCCAAGCCAAAGCCGGCTTTCAAAGGTCGAATCAAGGCTCAACGCCTGCATAAAGAGGAATCGCTCCGCGGGCGGCGTTCTTGTCAACCACGCCGTCCTTCATTACAAACACAACGCGCCGAACGGCGGTGATGTCTTTCAACGGGTCTCCGTCGAGCGCAATGATGTCCGCTTGAAAGCCGGGGGCGATGGAGCCAATTTGATCGCCCAAGCCTAGCGCTTCAGCGCCCAGCGAGTTGGCAGAGATCATCGTTGCCATCGGGTCCAAACCGCAGTCCCGCACGCGATCGATGAACTCCTCGGCATTGCGCCCGTGAGCGCCCGCCACGGCGTCAGTGCCAAAGACGATTTTCAGCCCCGGAGTTTTTGCTGCGTGTTTCACGATCTCGTGGTCCATCGGCAGGATCTTCTCCATCGCAGCAAATCCCTCGGCAGTGTAGCCTTGTGTGCCGAGATACCTTTCCCTGTTCTGCAAGTAGTTCTCAATGACCAGCCCGCATTGCGGATCGAAATAGGTGCCCCTCTCTGCCATCAATTTCAAGTCGTCGTCCGGAGCCAGCGTACCGTGCTCAACCTCAGTGCAGCCGGCGAGAGTCGCGGCGCGGACTGCTTCTTTGTAGGCGTGCACGAGGGTGCGCAGTCCCTGCTTCTTTGCTTCATCACAAGCCGCGTTCAATTGCTCCTGCGAAAGAGTCATTCCTCCGCCCTGGCGAATGGACTTCGACGCGAAGATTTTGATCAGG